>VFQR01000170.1_pt1 | contig 136660 bp, 128 predicted proteins | sample 3512321 | NCBI WGS metagenome assembly VFQR01 (sample SAMN10412374, study PRJNA504923) | tailings metagenome | isolation source: Relicate 3 Philex TSF1 revegetated site | place: Philippines: Tuba, Benguet | collected 2017-08-29 | reverse complement strand
AGGGAAGAAGAGCCGAAAGCGCGGCAACCGACGCCGCCAAGGCGAGCCTGCGAATCAAAGACACCCCAAAACCCTCTCATCACAACGGAAGAAGCGCCGGGACGAAAAGCCCCATGACCCCCACCAAAACCCCAAGCCCCCGCCCCGAAACCCAGAACCCGCAGCCGCCGCAAATCCCTCGCCAGCCGCACCCGGAACAATACGCCCCGGCCGAAACAGAGACGACAACAAACCGGCCGGGCCACCCCCCCAGCCGAAGAACCCACATTACATCAGATCGGGGAGATGCACGTCACAGTTGGGCAACAGTCGGCGGCTTCTTTCCGGGAGCGCAGACGAAAGCGCCGCCGGCGCGGGGCCGGCGGCGCGAAGATGCCTCAGCGAGGTGGCCTGCGGCTAATAGAGGCCGCCGCTCCCGGTCAGGATGGCGTCGCTCGCCTGCGGGGAGATTTCGCGCGCGCGGTCCTCGTTCTCGAGCGATCCCATGCCGATCACCCAGTAGCTGTCGGCGGGGCCGGTGCCCGGCTTGAAGGCCTCCATGATCGCGCCACCCTCGCCCGGGTTGGCGCGCATGCCGGTCGTGCGGTTGACGGCGATCATCCGCATGCCCTCGGGCACACGGAAGGCGACCGGCTGCTGCCCCTTGAGCACCTCGGCCATGAACTCCTTGAAGATCGGCGCCGCGAGGCCGCCGCCCGTCGCGCCGTTGCCCAGCGAGCGCGGCTGGTCGTAGCCCATATAGAGGCCGACCACGAGATCGGGCGTGTAGCCGACGAACCAGACGTCGCGGGCGTCGTTGGTGGTGCCGGTCTTGCCGGCGATCGGGTGGCCGAGCTCGGCGAGCGTGGTGGCCGTTCCGCGCTGGACGACGCCCTCCATCATCGAAGTGATCTGGTAGGCCGTCATCGGGTCGAGGACCTGGTCGCGCTCGTCGATCAGCTCCGGCTCCTCCGAGCCGTTCCAGCCGGCGGCGTTGCAGCCGTGGCAGAGACGCTGGTCGTGCCGGAACACGGTCTTGCCGTAGCGGTCCTGGATGCGGTCGATCAGCGACGGCACGATGTGGCGGCCGCCATTGGCCATGATCGCATAGGCCGAGACCATGCGCATGACGGTCGTCTCGCCGGAGCCGAGCGAATTCGCCAGCACCGGCAGCATCCGGTCGTAGACGCCGAAGCGCTCGGCATATTCGGCGACGAGGTTCATGCCCATGTCGTTGGCGAGGCGGACCGTCATCAGGTTGCGCGAGCGCTCGATGCCGGCGCGCAGCGTCGACGGGCCGGCGAAGCCGCCGCCGTAGTTCCGCGGCTCCCAGACCTGGTTGCCGATGCGGATGGTGATCGGCGCGTCGTCGACGACCGACGCGGGCGTGTAGCCGTTGTCGAGCGCGGCCGCGTAAAGGATCGGCTTGAACGACGATCCGGGCTGGCGCCAGGCCTGCGTGGCGCGGTTGAACTCCGACTGCGAGTAGGAGAAGCCGCCGACCATGGCGAGCACGCGGCCCGTATGCGGGTCCATCGCCACCATGCCGCCGGAGACTTCCGGGATCTGGCGCAGGACGTACTGGCCGTCCTCGCCGCCCGCCTTGCGCTCGACATAGACGACGTCGCCCGGGTCGAGCACTTCGGCCGGCGAATTGGCCCGCACCCGCTGGCCGCTGACCGTGTGGCGCAGCGCCCAGTCCATGTCGGCCGCGGCGACGGTTGCGGTCTCGCGCTCGGCGACGAGCTCGCCCGAGGCCTGACGGGCCGGCTGCAGCCCGAGGCGGACGCTTGATGCGCTCGCCTCGAGGACGACGGCGAGGCGCCATTCGGGCACGTCGGTGAGCCTCGGCACTTCGCCCAGCGCGACGCCCCAGTCGCCCGACGGATCGATCTCCGCCACCGGGCCGCGGAAGCCGCGCAGCGTGTCGTAGCGGATCAGGCCGTTGTGGAGCGATCTGCGCGCCAGCACCTGGAGCTCGGGGTCGAGCGTGGTGCGCACCGACAGGCCGCCGCCATAGAGCGCGTCCTCGCCATAACGCGAGATCAGCTCGCGGCGGACCTCCTCGGTGAAATACTCGCCGGCGAAGAGATAGGTGCCGCCGCGGCGCGGCGACACGCCGAGGCCGAGCGCCTTCTGCCTCTCGGCCTCCTCCGGCTCGACATAGCCGTTGGCGACCATCTGGTCGATGACCCAGTTGCGCCGCTCGAGCGCCCGCTCGGTGTGGCGGAACGGATGGTAGTTGGAGGGCCCGCGCGGCAGGGCCGCGAGATAGGCGGCCTCCGAGACCGTCAGCTCGTTGACCGACTTGTCGAAATAGGTGAGCGCGGCTCCGGCGATGCCGTAGCTGCCCAGGCCGAAGAATATCTCGTTGAGATAGAGCTCGAGAATGCGGTCCTTGGAATAGGCGCGCTCGATCCTGAAGGACAGGATCATCTCGCGGATCTTGCGGTCGTAGGTGACGCTCGAATCGAGCAGGAAGTTCTTGGCGACCTGCTGCGTGATCGTCGACGCGCCGACCGGCCGGCGGCCGCTGCCGAGGTTCTGGAAATTGGTGACGACGGCGCGGACGAGGCTGAGCGCGTCGATGCCGGGGTGGGTATAGAAGTTCTTGTCCTCGGCCGACAGGAAGGCGGCCTTGACGCGGTCCGGGACCGCCTGGATCGGCAGGAAGAGCCGCCGCTCGCGGGCGAATTCGGCCATCAGCGCGCCGTCGGAGGCGTGGACGCGCGTCGTGACCGGCGGCTCGTAGCGGGCCAGCACCTCGTAGTCGGGCAGGTCGCGGGAGACTTCGCTGATATAGAGCACGATCCCCGCCGCGGCCGCCAGCGCGACCACGGTGCCGATGCCGAAGAAGTATCCGATGAGACGTATCATACCCGCTCCACTCTCCGCGCGGCGGCGTCGCCCGATCCCTCCAGGCGCCTCGTCGTTGCCGACCTCCGGCTGCCACGCACTTTCGGGCCCCTCGTGAAGCGGCCTTGTGGGCAAATTGGGGCGGGCGCCTCCGGGTCCGACTTAGACCACGAACTGTGGCATTCGCGCAACGCGCCAGACCGCGCGAGGCTCGGGCTGCCGTTCATCCTCCCAGTCCGCTGCGGTTGGCGGAAAACAGCTCGATCGCCGAGATCACGCTCCTGATCGCGCCGCTGCGCCATTCGGGGTCGCGCAGCTGGGCCTCGTCGGCCGGGTTGGTGAGATAGCCGAGCTCGAGCAGGACCGACGGGACATCGGGCGCCCGCAGCACCCGGAAGCCGGCGAATCGGTGCGGGTTGTTGATCAGGTCGATGGATTGCGACAGCTCGCCCACCAGCGTGCGGGCGAACCGCATCGAGAAACGGTGGGTCTCGCGCCGCACCAGGTCGACGAGGATGTCCGCCACCTCGTCCTTCTCCTCCTCGGCGGCGATGCCGGCGATCTCGTCGGCGAGATTCTCGCGGATCGCGGTCGCGGCTGATTCGGCGTCCGACGGCCGGTCGGACACCGTATAGACCGTGGCGCCGCGGATGCCGCTCTGCCGGAACGAATCGGCGTGGATGGAGATGAAGAGGTCGGCATTGTGCATGCGGGCGATGCGCACGCGCTCGTCGAGCGTGAGGAAGATGTCCCGGTCGCGCGTCATGTAGACTTGGACGCCCTCCACCTGGGCGAGCGCCGTCCTGAGCTCCAGCGCGAAGGCGAGCGTGATCGTCTTCTCGGTCGTGCCGCGGGCGCCGTTGGCGCCGCCGTCGATGCCGCCATGTCCCGGGTCGAGGACGACGGTGAAGGGCCGCGCCTCCAGATCGGCCGCCACCTGCTGCAGGCGGTCGACCTTCGGCGTCGTCGCCGTCCCCGTCGTCTGCACCTGCTCGGCGAGCGCCGTCTCGAACTCGAGGTCCGAGGCGGCGACGATATCGACCACCATGCGGTGCGTATCCGCCCCCTCATTCGCTATCAGGTCGACCGCCTCGACCGCGAAAGGATGGTCGGAGGTCAGGATGACGCGCGAGCTGCCCGGCCCGAGCTGGCCATACTGGAAGTTGCTGACGAGGCCGCGCGGCGCGGTTTCCTCCGCGCCGAGCCGGAACTCGGTCTCCGGCAGGTCGACCACGAGGCGGTAGGGATCGCGCAGCAGGAACCAGCGCAGCACCGGCTCGCGCTCGAAGTTCAGGATCACCCTGGCGCGCGTGGCGTCGCCGACGATCCGTGCCGTATGCGCGGCGATCGGGCCGTCCTGGCCGGCGGATGCCGGAGCCGCCACGAGCAGGATGGCGACGAGCAGCACGGGGAGGATGAGTCGCGCGGCCGTGACGAGCCATGGGGACGGATGAACCTGCGACATCGTCTTCCGCACCAGCTCCCGGCTCAGCGGCCACTCCAACAGGCCCTCGACTGGTAGCGGCACATGGTTAACGGTTTCTTGCGCCGCATACCCTCCCGCCCCAGCTTCCGGCGCACCGCAATCGGGGTTGCCTTCGCCTACGTCAAATCATAAAAGCGGAAGTGGAACGCTGCAATGCCGGCTTTCCGCGTCGCTTTCCCGCACCCTATGATTTTCGGCGTTCGGGCGGGCTGAACGGACGGACGCGGCGCTCCCAGAAGTTTCTCCAAGGCATTCCGGTGACGCGGAATCCCTTTGCATGAGGAAAAGGGGCGAGGAGTGGCGTCTTCGCCCGGCTCGCTTCGAGCAAACAGTCGGTCCGGTTGATCCGGGCCAGGTTCAATGGTTTCGCAAGGATCCGCCATGGCTTCCCAGGCATCCGGACACAAGCCCGAAAGCGCCGCGCGATGATTGCCGCGGTTGCTTCTGCTGTCTCCGCTGGCCGGCGTCCTGCGAACGCACCCAATTCCGGCGCCTCCGTCGCGCCAGCATGTCGAGGCGCAGCTGCGCCCGCGTCCTGGCTGACGCCCGCCGGGGAGACAAGACATAATGCCCAACAAGATGCTCATAGACGCCTCCCACCGGGAGGAGACGCGCGTCGTCGTCGTTCGCGGTAACCGTATCGAAGAGTTCGATTTCGAATCACAGGACAAGAAGCAGCTCAGAGGAAACATCTACCTGGCCCGCGTCACGCGGGTGGAGCCCTCGCTCCAGGCTGCCTTCGTGGAATATGGCGGGAACCGCCACGGCTTCCTCGCCTTCAGCGAGATTCATCCCGACTACTACCAGATCCCGGTCGCCGACCGGCAGGCGCTGCTCCGTGCTGAAGCGGAAGCGGCGGCGGCCGACGACGATGACGAAGAGGACGGCCGCGGCAGGCGCCGGCGCCGCTCCGGAGGCGGCAATGGCGGCGGGGACCGTGAGGCGGCGGCTGCCGTGGAGGCCGCCGAGACGCACAGCGTCTCCGAGTCGGTCCCGGCCGGCGATGCCGAAGCACCCGCGGCCCAGGCGGGCGACGACGAGAACGGCGCCGGCAGCGGTGATGACCGCAACGGCGGCGACGGCAATGGCGGCGACGAGGGCGAGGTCGAGAATGTCGGCGCCGAGGATACGCTCGAGGAGGCGCGCAAGAGCCGCCGGCCGATGCGCAAGAACTACAAGATCCAGGAGGTCATCAAGCGCCGGCAGATCATGCTGGTGCAGGTCGTCAAGGAAGAGCGCGGCAACAAGGGCGCGGCGCTGACGACCTATCTGTCGCTGGCGGGGCGCTATTCGGTGCTGATGCCCAACACGGCGCGCGGCGGCGGCATCTCCCGCAAGATCACCACGCCCCAGGACCGCAAGCGCCTCAAGGAGGTCGTGCGCGACCTGGAGGTGCCGGAGGGCATGGGCGTCATCCTGCGCACCGCCGGGCAGAGCCGCACCAAGGCAGAGATCAAGCGCGACTACGAATATCTGATGCGCATGTGGGACACGGTGCGCAACCTCACCATGCAGTCCGTCGCCCCTGCCCTCGTCTACGAGGAAGGATCGCTGATCAAGCGCTCGGTCCGCGACCTCTACAACAAGGACATCGACGAGATCCTCGTTGCCGGCGAGGACGGCTACCGCGAGGCCAAGGACTTCATGCGCATGCTGATGCCCAGCCATGCGAAGGTCGTCCAGCCCTATCGCGACAAGGTCCCGATCTTCGCCCGCAACGGCATAGAGGGCCAGCTGGACCGGATGGTGCAGCCCCAGGTGACACTGAAGTCGGGCGGCTACATCATCATCAACCAGACCGAGGCGCTGGTCGCGATCGATGTCAATTCCGGCCGCTCGACCAAGGAACATTCGATCGAGGACACCGCTCTCCAGACCAATCTGGAGGCGGCCGAGGAGGTCGCACGGCAGCTCAGGCTGCGCGACCTCGCCGGGCTGATCGTCATCGACTTCATCGACATGGAGGAGAACCGCAACAACAGGGCGGTCGAGAAGAAGCTCAAGGACTGCCTGAAGAACGATCGCGCCCGCATCCAGGTTGGCCGCATCTCGCATTTCGGGCTCCTGGAGATGTCGCGCCAGCGCATCCGCGCCAGCGTGCTCGAGAGCACGATGCAGCCCTGCCCGCATTGCGGCGGCACGGGGCATGTCCGCTCCGACTCGTCGGTGGCGCTGCTCGTCATCCGCGCGATCGAGGAGTTCCTGCTGAAGGACTCCAAGCACCACATCACGGTGCGCACCCCGACCGCCACGGCGCTCTACGTCCTCAACCACAAGCGCTCGACGCTGACCGAACTCGAGAACCGCTTCGGCCCGGCCATCACCATCGAAGCGGACGATTCCGTCGGCGCCCAGCATTACGTGATCACGAGAGGCGCCATCTCCGAGCGGATCGTCGTCGAGACGCCGAAGCTCGAGGATTTCGCGATCGAGGAGGAAGACGACCTCGTCATCGAGGAGGAAGAGGCGGACGAGGCGGAGGAAGTCGAGGCGGAAGCGCAGGAGCAGGACCAGCCCGCCGGCACCCGCGACGATGGCCCGCACCGCAAGAAGCGCAGGCGCCGGCGGCGTCGCGGCCGCGACCGGGAAGGACCGGCCGGCGAGGCACCGCGTCCCGCGGATGCCGTTGCCTCCGGATCAGACGAGCAGGGCTTTGCCGAACCGGCAGCCGATGCCGGCGACGGCGAGGACGAGGGGGAAGGCGCGACGGCGGCGAGCGGCGAGAACGGCGACCGCAAGCGCCGGCGTGGTCGTCGCGGCGGACGCCGCAACCGCCGCGGCCAGGAAGAAGCCGTCGCTGGGACGGAGCTCGAGGCGGGTTCCGCCGCGGAGCCTGGCCAGGCGGCCGATGATCTCGCCGCCGAGGCGCCCGCTTCCGAGGAGCCTGAGATCCAGCCCGTGGCGGAAGCCGCAACTCTGCCTGAAACGGCTGCCGAGGCCGTGACCGAGGACGAGGCAGCGCCGCCCAAGCGGGCTCCGCGCCGCCGCGCCAAGGCAACGACCGGCGAGACGGCAACCGAAGAGGAGTCCAAGAAGCCGGCGCCGCGCAAGCGCGCGAGCCGCGCCAAGAAGGTTGCCGAGCCGGAAGTGACCGCAGGCGAGCCTACGGTCGAGCCGCAGCCCGAACATGCGGAAGCGGCTCCGGCGGCGGAAAGCACGCCAGAGCCGGCTACGGCACCCGAGATCGTCGAGACGACCAGCTTGCCCGAGCGCGAGCCCGAGCCGGCCGTTGCCGAGGCCGCCGAGCCGGCGGAGCCCGGCGAGGAGCGTCCCCGCCGCACGGGCTGGTGGCAGCGCCGCAGCCTGTTCTAGGCTGGACGAACAAGCTTCGACGGGCCCGGGAATCGCGGGCCCGTCAGCTCTACCGACCGCGGATCCAGTCCTCGATCCTCCGGACCGCCTCGGCTATCTCGTCGGGGCTCGCGGCATAGGACAGGCGCAGGTAGCGGTGGCCTACCAGAGGGTCGAAGTCGAGCCCAGGCGTCGCCGCCACCCCGCACTCCTCCAGCATCCGCGCCGCGAACACCATGCTGTCATTGGTATGGGCGGAAACGTCGCAATAGGCGTAGAAGGCGCCGTCCATCGGCGCCGCGAGGCGGAACCCCATCGCAGGCAGGTGCGCCTCCAAGAGCGCGCGGTTGGCGCGGTACTTCTCCTTGACCGCCTCCAGCTCGCGCGTCGCGCCGAAGGCGGCGATCGCCGCATGCTGCGAGAGTTCCGGTGGAGAGATGTAGAGGCTCTGGGCCAGCCGCTCGACCTGGCGCGCGAGCGGCTCCGGCACCACCATCCAGCCGATCCGCCAGCCGGTCATGCAGTAATATTTCGAGAACGAGTTTATGACGACCGCATCGCCGTCGTAGCTCAAAGCGGTCGCGTCGGGGCCGACGAAGTTCAGGCCGTGATAGATCTCATCCGAGATCGCGGCGATCGATGCGTCGCGTGCGGCGGCCAGCAGCCGCTCCAGCTCGGGCGCCGGGATCGCGGCGCCGGTCGGATTGGCCGGGCTGGCGAAAAGCACGCCGCGAAGCGGGGTCCTCGCATGCGTCTCCATCAGCGCCTCGGCCGTGAGATTGCCGCTCGCACCGATCGGGATCTCGACGACCTCGAGCCCGAGCGCCGACATGATGTTGCGGTAGGCCGGATAGCCCGGAACGCTGATCGCGACGCGGTCGCCGGCATCGAACATCGCCAGGAAGGCGAGGTTGAAGGCGGCCGAAGAGCCGGTGGTGACGACGACCCGCGACGGAGGAATGTCGACGCCGTAGTGCTCGCGGTAGTGCGTTGCGATCGCCTCGCGCAGCGGGTCGAGGCCGAGCGCGTCCGTGTATCCGATGCGACCGTGTGCCAGCGCGCTGCGCGCCGCCTCGAGAACAGCTGCGGGGGCCGGATCGCCCGGCTGCCCAACCGCCAGCGAGACGATTCGGCGTCCCTGCGCGCGCAGCCGATTGGCGTTCGCCAGCACGTCCATGGCATGAAACGGTTCGACGGCGCCGCGACGCGACACGAAGTTCCGCATTCCCGCTCCTTGCATCCCGCCCCTGGGTCAGGCGCCGCACAATTGCCCGATTGGATGCCGATCACAAGTTCATGACTCTGCGCATCCCAGCCTTTTCATCACCGTTCCGCTCGGTTAGCTGTGGCGCCCTGATGGGCCGGCTTGCAGGATCGATTGCGGCAAGGATGGGCGGCGCGATGCTGTGGCTTGCCGCCGCGGCGAGCGCCTTCGTGCCGGCCGCGGCGCACGCTCAGCGTTCGATCTCCATCGTGCGCGACGCAGAGATAGAAGCCCTTGTGCGCGACTACGCTCAGCCGATCCTCGGCGCGGCCGGCCTCTCGCGTTCCGGCGTCGAGATCATCCTCGTCAACGACAATTCCTTCAACGCCTTCGTCGCCGGCCGCCGCATCTTCATGCATACGGGCGCCATCGCCACGGCAGAGACGCCGAACGAGATCATCGGCGTGATCGCGCACGAGGCGGGGCACATCGCGGGCGGCCACCAGGAGCGGCTGCGCGACCAGATATCCCGCGCCGAGACGATGGCGATCGTCGCGGCACTCCTTGGCATAGGTGCCGGGGTGGCGGGTGCGGCGACCAACTCCGGCGGGCTGGCGCAGGCCGGCGCCGGCCTTGCCATGGCGGGCGGCGAGGCGGCGCGGCGCAGCCTCCTCTCCTACCAGCGGAGCGAGGAGGCGACCGCCGACCGCGCGGCGATTAACTATCTCGAACGCACCGGGCAGTCGGCTCGCGGCATGCTGACGACGTTCGAGCGCTTCGCCAGCTCGCTGGCGCTGTCGGGCGCGAGGGTCGATCCCTACCAGATCAGCCACCCGATGCCGCGCGAGCGCATCATCGCGCTGCAGGAACTGGTGCGGGCGAGCCCGAACCGCGACCGAACCGACCCGCCGCAACTGCAGCTCCGCCACGACATGGCGCGGGCCAAGATCGCGGCCTACACGCTCGGCCAGGGCTCGGTGCAGCGGATGTTCCGCAACGATCCGCAGGGCCTGCCGGCGCTCTATGGCGATGCGATCCTCACCTATCTCTACGGCAATCCGGGCCAGGCGCTCGCCAAGGCGGACGCACTGGCCGCGCGGATGCCGAACAATGCGTACCTGCAGGAGCTGCGCGGCGAGATCCTGATCAAGGCAAACCGCCCCGCCGAGGCCGTCGAGGCCTTCACCCGCGCCGTCCGGCTGGACAACAACAACGCCGGCACGATCAGGGTCGGGCTCGGGCAGGCGCTTCTCGCCGTCGGCACGCCGGACGCGCTGACGCGGGCAGTGCGCGAACTGTCGGCCGGGCTGAGCGCCGCGCCGGAATTCGCTGCCGGCTACCGCCATCTCGCGCAGGCGCACGGAATGCTCGGCAACATCGGCGACGCGGAGCTTGCCACTGCCGAAGGCCACTTCTATTCGGGCAATTTCCGCGAGGCCAAGATCTTCGCCGCGCGCTCGCAGCAGCGCCTGCCGCACGGCTCGCCCGCCTGGGTGCGCGCCCAGGACATCATCAACTACCGGGATCCGGGCCGATAGGCCGAGAAGAGGCAAGGACATGAGCAAGGCGATTGGAATCGGGCTGGTCGGGCTCGCGGTCTCGGCCTCGATGCTGGGCATCGGCTTCCTGGCCGGGAAGAGCGGCAGCGCGGTCGCGGCGCCGGAGCGCACCGAGATCAGCCGCTCCTTCGACGGCATCGACCGGACCGAGATCGAGACGATCGTGCGCGAGTACCTGATCGCCAACCCGGAAGTGCTGCGCGACGCGCAGGCGGCGCTCGACGCGCGCGAGCGCGAGAACCGGCGGATCGCCCAGCAGCGCACGATCGAATCGGCCTCGGACGAGCTCTTCAACGCGGCCTATGACGGGCTGGTCGGCAACCCCGATGGCGACATCACGATCGTCGAGTTCTTCGACTACAATTGCGGCTTCTGCAAGCGGGGCGTGGAGGACATGGACCGCGTCATCGCGGCCGATCCCAACGTGCGCTTCGTCCTCAAGGAATTCCCGATCCTCGGACCGGACTCGCGCGCCGCGCATGTCGTCTCGATGGCGTTCAGGACGCTGATGCCGGAGAGCTACGGCGAGTTCCACCGCTCGCTGATGCTGGCGCCGGGGGGCGCCAGCGAGGCTTCGGCGATCAGGGTCGCCCTCCAGCTCGGCGCCGACGAGGCCGATCTACGCCGCGAGATGCAGAACCCCGAGATCGAGGATGCCTTCGAGCGCACCTACACGCTCGCCAACCGGCTCTCGGTCACCGGGACGCCGTCCTACGTCGTGGGCGATCACGTCGTCTTCGGAGCGCAGGGATCGGACGTGCTGCTGGAGAGTGTCGAGGCTGCGCGGGCCGGCGAGAGCTGAGCCAAAGCGCTTCCCGACGCGCGAATGCCGGGGGACGAAACATCCTCCGGCTCTTGCCTCGCGGGTGCCGCGGACTATAGAGGATGCGGCAATCGAGCGCGCGAGCGCAGGAAAGCGGATGATCCGACCGGTATTCGTCCTCAACGGACCGAACCTCAACATGCTCGGCACGCGCGAGCCGGAAACCTATGGCCGGCTCACGCTCGCCGATGTCGAGGCACTCTGCGCGTCGACTGCGGAAAGCCTCGGCCTCGGCCTCTCGTTCCGCCAGACCAACCACGAGGGCGTGCTGGTCGACTGGATTCACGAGGCGCGCGAGGCATCGTCCGGCATCGTCTTGAACCCCGGCGCCTACGGCCACACCTCGATCGCCCTGCACGATGCCATCCGCGCCGTCGCGCCGCTGCGGGTGGTCGAAGTGCATCTCTCCAACATCCATGCCCGCGAGGAGTTCAGGCATCGCACGACGATCGGGCCGGTGGTGCTCGGATCGATCTGCGGATTCGGGGCGCAGGGCTACATCATGGCGCTCCACGCGCTGGCGGCTCCGGCGGCGGAAGCCGTCGCCAAGAGACAGGGACAGACCACAACATGACGAGCAAGAAGAACGCGGTCGACCAGCAGCTCATCCGCGACCTCGCCCAGATCCTCGACGAGACGAACCTGACCGAGATCGAGGTCGAGCAGGACGACATGCGTATCCGCGTGTCGCGCCAGTCGGCCGGCGCCGTCCAGCACTACATGCCTGCCGCGCCTGCCGCAGCAGCGGCCCCTGCGCCCGCCCCGGCGCAGCAGGAAAGGCCAGCCCCGGCGGCGGCCGCGCCGGCGGACCCGGCCCGCAACGCCGTCCCGTCGCCCATGGTCGGCACTGTCTATCTCTCGCCCGCCCCCGGCGCCAAGGCCTTCGTCGAGGTCGGCCAGACGGTGAAGGAGGGCCAGACGCTGCTGATCATCGAGGCCATGAAGACGATGAACCAGATCCCCTCGCCGCGCGCCGGCACGGTGACGGCGATCCTTTGCGAGGACACGCAGCCGGTGGAATTCGGCGAGCCGCTGATGGTCATCGAGTAGCTCCGGAGTTCGCGGCAGATGTTCCAGAAGATCCTGATCGCCAATCGGGGCGAGATCGCGCTCCGGGTCCTGCGGGCCGCGCGCGAGCTCGGCATCTCGACGGTCGCCGTCCATTCGACGGCCGATGCCGACGCGATGCATGTGCGCCTCGCCGACGAGAGCGTCTGCATCGGGCCGCCGGCCTCGCGCGAGAGCTACCTCAACATCCACCAGATCGTGGCGGCCTGCGAGATCACCGGCGCCGACGCCATCCACCCCGGCTACGGCTTCCTGTCGGAGAACGCCAAGTTCGCCGAGATCCTCGAGGCGCACGGCATTACCTTCATCGGCCCTTCCGCCGAGCACATCCGCATCATGGGCGACAAGATCGAGGCCAAGCGGACCGCGATCCGCCTCGGCATCCCGGTCGTCCCCGGGTCGGACGGCGCCGTGACCGAGGAGAAGGAGGCGCTGCGGATCGCGGCCGACATCGGCTATCCCGTCATCGTCAAGGCGGCCGCCGGCGGCGGCGGGCGCGGCATGAAGGTGGCGCGTTCGGAAGACGAGATGCGCATCGCGCTCGCCACCGCGCGCTCGGAAGCGGGCGCCGCATTCGGCGACGACGCGGTCTATATCGAAAAATACCTGTCGAAGCCGCGGCATATCGAAATCCAGGTGATGGGCGACGGGATGGGCAGCGCGATCCATCTCGGCGAGCGCGACTGCTCGCTGCAGCGCCGCCACCAGAAGGTCTGGGAAGAGGCGTTCTCGCCCGCCCTCAACACCGAAGCCCGCGACCGCATCGGCGGCATCGTGTCCAAGGCCGTGGCCGACCTCGGCTATTCCGGCGCGGGAACGGTCGAGTTCCTCTACGAGGACGGCGAGTTCTACTTCATTGAGATGAACACCCGCCTGCAGGTCGAGCACCCGGTCACCGAGGCCATCACCGGCATCGATCTCGTGCACGAGCAGATCAGGGTGGCGTCGGGCGGCGGACTGTCGGCCCGGCAGGAGGACGTGCGCTTCCACGGCCATGCGATCGAGTGCCGGATCAACGCCGAGGACCCGGCGACGTTCGCGCCCTCGCCCGGCCGCGTGACGCATTTCCACACGCCAGGCGGGCTGGGCGTGCGCGTCGATTCAGCAGTCTATTCCGGCTACCGCATCCCGCCCTACTACGACAGCCTGATCGGCAAGCTGATCGTCCACGGCCGCAACCGCGTCGAATGCATGATGCGGCTCCGGCGCGCGCTGGACGAGTTCGTGGTCGACGGCATCAACACGACACTGCCGCTGTTTCGCGAGCTGGTCGGCAACATCGACATCGCCAATGGCGACTACGACATCCACTGGCTCGAGAAGCATCTGGCAGAGAAGACCGCGCGCCCAACATAAGCGGCATGTCGCGGCCGATCACGCCCACCTACCGCATTCCGCCGGAGCTCCTGCTCCGGGCCTATGCCTCGGGCGTGTTCCCGATGGCCGAGAGCGCGAACGACCCCGAGATCTTCTGGGTGCGCCCGGAGACCCGCGGCATCATCCCCCTCGACCGGCTGCACGTCCCGCGCAGCCTCGCCAGGACGATCAGGCGCGCGCCGTTCGAGATCCGCTTCGATAGCGACTTCGACGGCGTGGTCGCCGGCTGCGCCGAGGCAGGGCCGAAGCGGGAGAATACGTGGATCAACAAGCCGATCCGCGAAGCCTATGGCGTGCTCTTCGAGCGCGGCCACTGCCACACGGTGGAGGCGTGGAAGGATGACCGCCTGGTCGGCGGCCTCTACGGCGTGACGCTCGGGCGCGCCTTCTTCGGCGAGAGCATGTTCGCCCGCGAGCGCGACGCCTCCAAGGTCTGCCTCTTCCATCTCGTCGAGCGTCTGAATGGACGCGGCTTCATGCTGCTCGACACGCAGTTCACCACGCCGCACCTGAAGCGGCTCGGGGCGATCGACGTCCCTCGGGGGCGCTACGAGAAGCTGCTCGAGTCGGCGCTGCAGGGAGAGGCGGTCTTCTGACGGCGTGTCGAGAGCGGGCGGCGAACAGCCCACGGTTCAGGCGTAGCCGACCCATCCCCTGAAGGCGAAGCCCGCATAAAAGAGGCTCACGCCGCTAAAGCCGGCATCGCGCAGCAGCTGCTCGTCCTCCTCGGGCGACAGGATCGGCAGGCGCCCGCCGATCGCCTCGCGTGCGTTGGCGGCATGCGAGGGTTCTACCCCCGAGGACACGGCGAACGCGGCGTAGCGGCCGAGCCACAAGTCGAGCTCGTCCCGGGGAATGCTTAAATGGGCGACCGCGAAGGGCGCGCCGGGCTTCAGGCGCCGCCTGACCTCCCTCAGTGTCCGAAGGCGCTCCGCGCGCTCGACGAAATGCAGCGTCAGGATGCACGTCCCGGCGTCGAAGGGACCTTCGGGCGCGACGTCGATCAGACCGTGGTGGAGCGTTGCGCGGCCTCCAAGAGGGCCGAGCGTCAGGCGCGCCAGGTCCAGCATCTCCTTCGAAGGATCGACGCCGTCGAACCGCCACGCAGGCCGCGCCTCGGCGAGCGCCTTGATCTCCAGGCCGCCGCCCGCCCCGAGGACCAGGACGCGTGCGTCGGCCGGAGCGCGCTCCGCGAGGAGCAGGCCGACCATGCGCTGCATGTCCGCGAAGCCCGGCACGAGGCGCGGCGGGCTTTCCGCATAGCGAGCAACCGCCTGCGGGTCCGAGAAGGCATCCATGGGCTGCACCTAGCATGGGGTCATGGCCGCGCCCAAGCCTCGACACTGCGGGCCTGCCTTGCCCAGGAGACACCTGCGGGTGATAGTGCGCCAGGGAGGAGCGGATGGCATCGACACTCATGCTGCTGCGGCACGCGCAGGCCGAATGGGCGCGGCCGGGAATGCGCGACTTCGACCGGCCGCTGTCGGCAGCCGGCGTGGAGGAGGCGCGGGTGCTTGCCCGGGCCATGCTCGCCGACGGCCACAGGCCCGGCTTCGTGCTCTGCTCCACCGCTTTGCGGGCGCGCCAGACCTGGGAGGTTCTGGAGGAGACGCTTCCCGGCTGCCTCGTCGGCTATTCTGACGCGCTCTACGAGAGCGATTCGGCCGGATATCTTGCCATCGTCCGCAATGCGGGCCGGGGGTCCAGCCTGCTCCTCGTCGGACACAACCCGATGACGGAGGACCTGGCGATTGCATTGACGCAAGGCCAGCCGCCGGATGGCGCCATGGCGGCAGGCTTCCCGACCTGCGCGCTCGCGGTCATCGGCTTCCAGACGGAGCTCGCGGAGATCGAGCCGGGGAGCGGCCGGCTCGTCGCATTCATCTCCCAGCGGGCGCACGCCTGAACGGTCAGCCCGCATTACAAATCCGCGCAGGAGCGCCTATATCGAGCCGGCACAATCCCGCCCATTCCGAGACGAGCCCCGCCCATTGGCCTCCCTGACAACGATCGGCGACGAAGCCCGCATCGCCCTCGACACGCTCGCCGGGCGCGCGGCGGACCTCGTCCAGCCGGCGCTGCGGATTGGCGTGACGGGACTCTCGCGCGCCGGCAAGACGGTCTTCATCACCGCCTTCGTCCACAATCTCGTGCATGGCGGCCGGCTGCCGCTCTTCGAGGCGCAGAAGAGCGGCCGCATCGCCCGCGCGGTTCTCGAGCAGCAGCCGGACGACGCCGTGCCGCGCTTCCAGTACGAGGATCATGTCGCTGCGCTGGTCGAAGAGCGGCGCTGGCCGGAATCGACCCGCGCGATCTCGGAACTGCGCCTCGTCGTCGAGTACGAATCGGCTTCCGCCTGGGGCCGCATGTTCTCGCGCGGGCGGATCGCCTTCGACATCGTCGACTATCCTGGGGAATGGCTTCTCGACCTGCCCCTGCTCCGCAAGGACTTCGCAGCGTTCTCGCGCGAGGCGCATGAACTCGCCGCCCTGCCCGGCCGCGCCGACCTGTCCGAAGCCTGGCGGCGGGCGACGGCCGAGATCGATCCCGACGCGCCCGCGGACGAGATGGCGGCGCGGCGCCTGTTCGAGCTGTTCGCCGGCTACCTCGCTGCCTGCAAGGAGGACGGGCGGGCGCTGTCGACCCTGCCGCCGGGACGCTTCCTGATGCCGGGCGACCTCGAGGGATCGCCGGCGCTGACATTCGCCCCCCTCCCCCCCTCGCCGGGGCGGCCGAAGTCCGGATCGCTGGCCGCCATGATGGAGCGCCGCTACGAGGCCTACAAGACGCATGTGGTGAAGCCGTTCTTCCGCGAGCACATCACGCGGCTCGACCGGCAGATCGTGCTGGTCGACGCCATGCAGGCGATCAATGCCGGGCCGCATGCGGTCGCCGACCTCGAGCGGGCGCTGACCGAAATCCTCGCCTGCTTCCGCGCCGGGCGCGGCAGCTTCCTCACCGACTGGTTCGCGCGCCGGATCGACCGCATCCTGGTCGCCGCGACAAAGGCGGACCACATCCACCACGAGAGTCACGACCGGCTGCAGGCGCTTGCGCGCCGGCTTACCGAGCGTGCGATCGAGCGCGCCGGCCTCTCGGGCACCGAGGTCGAGGTTCTCGCCATGGCCGCCGTCCGCGCGACGCGCGAGGGCACGGTCCGGCAGGGCAAGGACGAACTCCCGGTCATCATCGGCACGCCGATCGAGGGAGAGACGATCGCCGGCGAGCGTTTCGACGGCGCGACCGAGACGGCGATCTTCCCCGGCGACCTGCCGAAGGATCCGGGCGACATCCTCAAGCACGGATCGGACGCCGGCATCCGCTTCGTGCGCTTCCGTCCGCCGCGGCTGGAAAAGACCGCCGAGGGCGTCAAGCTCTCGCTCCCCCATATCCGGCTCGACCGGGCGCTGCAGTTCCTCGTGGGAGACCGGCTGGCATGAGCGAAGGCAGGCGACCCGCAACCTTCAGGCTGGAGCCCGAGAAGGCCGCTCCGGCGGAACCGGCGCCGCGTCCGCCGCGGGTGGCCGATCCGGCGATCGTCGAAGAGGCCGAAATCGACGTCTTCGAGATGGCGGAGCAGGCAGACGACCTGCCGCCGCCGGCGGAGCCTGCCCGGCGGCGCAACCCGTTGCTATCGATCTTCCTGTGGGCGGCCGGCCTGCTCGTCACGATGGCGCTCGGCCTGTGGACCGACAGCCTGATCCGCTCGCTCTTCTCGCGAGCCGACTGGCTGGGCTGGACGGCGGCCGCGGTCGCAGCGGTGGCGGCACTGGCGCTCGTCGCGCTCGTGCTGCGCGAGGCGTCGGCGCTTGCGCGGCTCGGCTCGGTCGACCGTCTGCGCCAGCGCGGCGCCGAGGCGATCGCCGCTAACGACGCCGCAGCCGCGCGCGCCGTGGCCGGCGAGCTCGACCGCTTCCTGTCGCACCGGCCGGAGACGGCGGCGGGCCGCCGTGCCCTTCGCGATCTCGAGGGCGAGGTGATCGACGGGGCGGACCTCGTGCGGCTGGCGGAAGCGGAGCTCCTCGTCCCGCTCGACGCAGTGGCGCGCAAGCTCATCCTCGACGCCGCCAAGCGCGTGTCGCTGGTGACGGCGGTGAGCCCGCGCGCGGTGGTCGATCTTGCCTATGTCGCCTTCGAGGCGAGCCGACTGATCCGGCGACTGGCCGAGCTCTACGGAGCGCGCCCCGGCACGCTTGGTTTCCTGCGGCTCCTGCGCAAGGTGGTCGCCCACTTGGCCGTCACCGGAGCGCTCGCTGCCGGCGACGAGTTCGTCCACCAGATCGTCGGCCAGGGGCTGGCGGCGAGGCTGTCGGCCAAATTGGGCGAAGGCGTGGTCAACGGCATGATGACGGCGCGAATCGGCGTCGCGGCGATGGAGACGGTGCGGCCGCTGCCCTTCGCGGTCGTGCGGCGGCCGAGGCTCGCCGACTTCCTGTCCGTGCTCGTGGAGTTCACGCGCAAGGGCGGACGCAACTGAGGACGATCAACCCTGTTGGCAGGTTTTGGCTTGCCTTCGCGGCGAAGCTGAATCATGGTGCGACACCGGCGGGGATAGACGGGCCGTTAACCATTGGGCCTGCAAGTTCAATCGAGATTCCCGCTCGCACGACCCTCGGGTGACGCCCAATGATTGCACGCGCCTCTTCCGCCCTCCTGCCGCTCGCGGCGGCCATCGGCCTCTCGGCATCCGCCCTGCCGGCGCATGCGGACAACGACCGGCAGTTCTTCAGCTCGGTGGCCGGCGAGTGGACGGGACCGGGCGAGATCGTCGCGGGCCGCTATGCGGGCACGAAGTTCGTCTGCACCTTCACCGGCGCAAATCCCGCCGACAAGGTCGGGATGTCGCTGGACGGCGGCTGCCGGGTAGGACTGTTCACGCAGCGCATGTCGGCCGTCATCGAGCGCCAGGGCCGCAGCTATCGCGGCACCTTCATGGATGGCGCCGCCGGCCAGGGGCTCGACGTGACCGGGGGCTCGGTCTCGCGCGGCCAGGTATCCTTCAACATCAGCCGGAACGCCCTGAACGGGGCGATGCAGGCCCGCATGCCAGACCGGAACACGATGCATGTGACGGTATCCGTTCGTGTCGACGACGAGATGGTGCCGGTGATCGGCGTGAACCTCAGCCGCGTCGACCGTCCCTCGCTCGGCGCTGTCGAGACCGCGCGCTAGCGGCACGCCTGCGCCTCACTTTCAGCCTCTTGTGCGCCGCAGTCAGCTGTGGACTAGATGTCGCGACTGACATGCGCCGGCGTGCCTTGCGCCCAGTCGACCCTGGTCCCTCGCGGGGCGCTCCTTGTACGGAGATGCACCCGCCTCCCCTGAAGGAACCTGCCGATGGCCGCCGAGGCAGCTCATCACGGTGTCGATCTCGTCCCCGTCGTCGCGCTTCTGGCGGCGGGCGTCATCGCGGTCCCGCTCTTCAAGCGGCTGGGGCTCGATTCGGTCCTGGGCTACCTGGCCGCCGGCCTCGTCATCGGACCCTTCGGTCTAGGTCTCTTCACCGATCCCGAGGCGATCATCAACGTCGCCGAGCTCGGCGTCGTCATGTTCCTGTTCGTCATCGGGCTGGAGATGCAGCCGTCGCGGCTCTGGGGCCTGCGGCGGGAGATACTGGGCCTCGGCGTGCTCCAGGTCGCCGCCTCGGGCGCCGTGCTGACGGGAGCCGGCGTGCTGCTTGGCTATTCGCCGGCCGTCGCCTTCATTTTCGGCATCGGCTTCACGCTGACCTCGACGGCGATCGTGTTCCAGATCCTCAACGAGCAGGGCGAACTCTCCACGCCCAAGGGGCAGCGGATCGTCTCGATCCTGCTGCTCGAGGACATGGCGATCGTGCCGCTGCTGGCGTTCGTCGCCTTCATCGCGCCGGGCGGCGAGGACATGACGGCGGCGGACCGTTGGCTCTCGGTCGCGAGCGCGCTCGGCGTGCTGGCGGCGCTGGTCGTGGTCGGGCGCTACCTCCTCAACCCGATGTTCGGCATTCTTGCGCAGGCCAACGCGCGCGAGGTGATGACCGCGGCCGCGCTTCTCGTCGTGCTCGGGGCGGCACTCGCCATGGAGGTCGGCGGGCTGTCGATGGCGATGGGCGCCTTCCTGGCCGGCGTGCTTCTTTCGGAAAGCACCTTCCGCCACCAGCTCGAGGCGGACATCGAGCCATTCCGCGGCATCCTGCTCGGGCTCTTCTTCCTCGCCGTCGGCATGGCGCTCGACCTGACCGTGATCGCGGCCAACGTGGGCATGATCGCGATCGCCGTGGTCGCCTTCATGGCGCTCAAGGGGGTGGTGATCTTCCTCGTCGCCGTGCTCTTGCGCTCCGACCGGCGGGAGGCGCTGGAGCGGGCGGGCCTGATGGCGCAGGGCGGCGAGTTCGCCTTCGTGCTCTATTCGGCGGCGGCCGTGAGCGGCCTCATCGACGGACGCACCAACGCCATCTTCACCTCGACCGTCATCGTGTCGATGATCCTGACACCGTTCGTGATGATGGCGCTGCGCCGGCTCGTGCGCGAGGCCGCGCCTTCCATGGACGGCATTGAGGCTCCTCACGACCTCCACGGCAGCGTGCTGGTGATCGGCTTCGGCCGTTTCGGCCAGATCGTGACACAGCCGCTCCTGCTGCGCGGCATTGACGTGTCGATCATCGACAACGACGTGGAGATGATCCAGGCGGCGAGCAATTTCGGCTTCAAGGTCTACTACGGCGACGGGACCAGGCTCGACATCCTGCACGCGGCGGGCGCGCACCACGCCCAGGCGGTGCTCGTCTGCGTGGACAAGCCGGAGGTTGCCGCGCTCATCGTCGAGCACATGAAGGCGGAATATCCGCTGGTGCCCGTGCTGGCGCGCGCCTACGACCGCGGCGCCGCGATCCGGCTGATCGAGGCGGGAGCCGACTACCAGATCCGCGAGACGCTCGAATCGGCATTCGCCTTCGGGGCCGAGACGCTCGCCCAGCTCGGCGTGCCCGAAATGGAGCGGCTGGAGCTGATGGACGAGGTGCGGCGCCGCGACGGCGAACGCCTCGAGCTGCAGGTCGCGGGCGGAATCTATGCCGGCAACGACCTGCTCAAGGGCAACGCGCCGACGCCGACGCCGCTCAGCCGGCCGCGCCAGCCCGGCCGCGCCGGCAACGAGGAGACGGCGAGCGTCATCAAGGCACGGCAGGGCGAGCCGGCCGGCGACTAGGCGCGCCTGTTCCCGCTCAGGCGGCCCGCCACCACTCCCCGTCGTCGGTGAGCCGTTCGACCCCCGCGGCGTCGACCCGCTCGGCCCAATGCAGCACCGTCTCGCCGCCGACGATCAGGCGGGGCGCGATCTCGGCGAGCGGCAGCATGACGAAGGCCCGCTCCAGCATGCGCGGATGCGGAACGGTCAGATCGTCCTCGTCGATCTCGCGGTCGCCGAAGACCAGGATGTCGATGTCGATCAGCCGCGGACCCCACCTGACGTCACGCACGCGCTTGAGCGACAGTTCGATCTCCAGACACCGGTCGAGGAACGCGCGCGGCTCCAGCCGCGTCAGGATGGTCGCGGCAGCGTTGAAGAAGTCGGGCTGCTCGACCGGTCCCCAGGGCGGCGTGCGATAGAGCGCTGAGACGGCGACGAGCTCGATCTCCCTGTCGGCCGACAGCGCCTGCAGCGCAGCCGCCATCGCGGCGCGAGGATCGCCGATATTGCCGCCAAGCCCGATATGGACCATCTCGGCTGGTTCACTCAGGCCAGGCAAGGGTAACCTCGACATGATCCAGGACGCCGGCGATGGGCGCGCCCGGCTTGCGGATGGTGATGACCACCCTTTCCAGACCGGCGAAACGGGCGCAAAGCGCCTGCGCCACGTCCTGCGCCAGCGTCTCGATCAGGCGACGGCGTGTGCCGGTGACGATGCGCTCGATCTCGGCGAAGACCGCCCCATAGTCGACGGTGCCGTCGATGGAATCCTCTTCCAGCGGCTGGCGAGGTCGCACCGTCAGCTCGGCATCGACATAGAAGCGCTGGCCGAGACGCTCCTCCTCCGGGTGGAGGCCGTGGCGCGCGAAGAAGGCGCAGTTCTTCAGCCGGATGACATACATGGGATCAGTTCTCCGCCGGCCTGGCGTGGTCGATGATGGCGTCGGCGATGGCGAGCGCGTCGACATTGATCGCCACGTCGTGGACGCGGAAGACCGAGGCGCCCTTGAGCCGCAGCGCGACGCTGGTGGCAGCGGTCCCCGCCGCGCGCCCGTCGGGATCGCGGCCTGTCACATGGCCGATGAATCGCTTGCGCGACGTGCCCACGAGCAGCGGCCGGCCAAGCCCGTGCAGTTCCTCGAAGCGCGCGATCAGCTCGAGGTTCTCGTCCGGATCCTTGGCGAAGCCGAAGCCGGGATCGAGCAAGATGCACTCGTCCTCGACGCCCGCATCCCTTGCGATCTCCAGCGACCGCGACAGGAAGGCGAACTGGTCGGCGATGACGTCGGGCAGCTTCTCGCGGTCGCGTCCGGTGTGCATGATGACGAGGCCGGCCCCCGTCTCGGCGGCGACGCGGGCGATCTCCGGCTCGCGCTGCAGGCCCCAGACATCGTTGACGATATGGGCCCCGGCGGCGACGGCCAGCCGGGCGGTCTCGGCGCGGTAGGTGTCGATCGACACCAGCATGCCGCGGCCGACGAGATGTTCCACCACGGGCAGGACCCTGTCCTGCTCCTCGGAGGCGGTTATCGGCTCGCCGCCGGGCCGCGTCGATTCGCCACCGACGTCGATGATCGCGGCGCCCTCGGCGGCCATCGTCTCCGCCTGGTCGAGCGCCCGCTGCAGATCGTCGTAGCGGCCGCCGTCGGAGAAGCTGTCGGGCGTGACATTGAGCACGCCCATGACGAGCGAGCGCGAGCCGAGCTCGATCGCGCGACCGTGGGCAAGCTTCCAGAGTTTCGTCGGCATAGGCGGCCCCGCCAATGATCGGCGCTGGCCTTGTGTGCCGCTTCCGCGGCAAAAGCAACGGCTTTCGGCCGGGGTTGCTGATGGGGGGTCATCACCATGCCGCAAATGCTGCGGCGTCTTGTGCGAAGCGCGGCGGTCGACCACACTGCGCGCGATCGAGGATCGTCAATGACCAGGCATCTGCTGGCTGTCGCTTTGCTTCTGTCGGCTTCGACGCCGGCGCTCGCATGGAGCGTGAACCGCACCTTCTCCTATTTCTCGATCGGCGGGACCACGCTTGCCGACATCGAGAACGAGCTCAACCGGCTGGGGCCGCTCGTCGGGACGAGCAACAGGCGCCACCCCGGTGCCACCCGGCTCGAATTCACGACCCGGGTGACCTACAGCGAGACCGATGGGCGCTGCAGCGTCTCCGACGCCAACGTCACGGTCAACGCCAATGTGATCCTGCCGCGCTGGCGGCGGCCGCGCAGCGCGGACGGCGAGGTTCAGCTGGTCTGGGAAACGCTGGAGCGCGACATCCGCCGGCACGAAGAATCCCACATCGTCATCGCCCGCAACCACGCCCGCGAGCTCGAACTGGCGATCAAAGCGATCCGTCCGCAGGCGAATTGCGACGCGGCGGCCGAGCGCGTCCAGACGATCTCGGCCGATGTCATGCAGCGCCATGACGAGGAGCAGGCGAGGTTCGACCGGATCGAGGCGATCAATTTCGAGAGCCGCATGCTGCAGCTCCTCAGCCACCGGCTCGAGCAGATGGACCTCGACAACTGAGGCTGCGCTGAAGTCCGAAGCGGGCTCTCAGGCGACGCCGAGCTTCTTCTGCAAGCTGGTGGACGAGGTCGTGTACTGGAACACGATCCGCTCCCCGGGATTGCAGATCCGCTTGGCGGCCTGCGCCATCAGCGCCGCCTCGTGGAAGCCTGACAGGATGAGCTTCAGCTTGCCGGGGTACCAGTTGATGTCGCCGATCGCGAAGATGCCCGGCGTCGAGGTCTCGAATTTCTCGGTGTCGACGGGGATGAGATTCTCGTGGAGGTTCAGCCCCCACTCGGAGATCGGGCCGAGCTTCATCGTCAGGCCGAAGAAGGGGAGCAGCCGCGTGCAGGCAACTTCGACGTCGCCGTCCGGCCCTTTGACGGTCGCCGCCTCCAGCTGGCCGCCCTCGCCGCGCAGGCCGGTCACCTGACCGATCTGGAAGGCGAGCCTGCCCTCCTCATGGAGCGCGAACATCTTGTTGACGCTGTCGGGAGCGGCGCGGAACTCCGGCCGCCGATGGACGAGCGTCAGGCTGCGCGCCAGCGGCAGGAGGTTGAGGGTCCAGTCGAGCGCAGAATCGCCGCCGCCGACGATCAGGAGGTCGTGATCGCGGAACTCCTCCATCCGGCGAACCGAGTAGAAGACGCTCTCACCCTCGAACTGCTCGATGCCGGGGATAGGCGGCCGCTTCGGCTGGAAGGAGCCGCCGCCGGCCGCGATCACCAGCACGCTCGCCTCGTGGACCTCGCCCTCGTCGGTCGTCACGCGGAAGGCGCCGTCCTCGAGTTTCTCGACCGAGGCCACCATCCGGTTGAAGGAGAAGGTCGGCGAGAAGGGAGCGATCTGCTCCATCAGGCGATCGACAAGTTCCTGGGCGCCGATAATGGGGTAACCGGGGATGTCGTAGATCGGCTTCTCCGGGTAGAGCTCGGCGCACTGGCCGCCCGGACGGTCGAGGATGTCGATCAGGTGGCATTTCAGGTCGAGTAGGCCGAGCTCGAAGACCGCGAACAGGCCGACCGGGCCGGCGCCCACGATCAGAACGTCAGTCCTCGAAATCTCTCCCATGCCCCCTCCCCGGCCTCAGCCCTGGCGCTCCGGAACGGTCACCACCAGGCCGTCCAGCTCGTCCCTCACCTTGATCTGGCAGGACAGTCGGGAATTGGGCCTCACATCATAGGCGAAGTCCAGCATGTCCTCCTCCATCGGCTCGGGCTCGCCGACTGTCGGCTTCCACTCCTCGTCGACATAGACGTGGCAGGTGGCGCATGCGCAGGCGCCGCCGCACTCGGCCTCGATGCCGGGCACGCCGTTGCGGATCGCGTTCTCCATCACGGTCGAGCCGTTCTCGGCCTCGACCTCGAAGCGCGTGCCGTCGGATGCGATGTAGGTGATGCGAGCCATGAAGATGCCTTCGGGGGAACCGGGCGTCCGGACGGACCCCGCGCCGCGCGTCACGCGGGCTGCGCGACAGATAGACACTGGCGGCGCCGAGTCAACCGCGACGAAACGGCGCCCGCGCGCGGGCGGCGGTCAGCCGGGCAGCGTCAGCAGGAACGCGCGGACGTCCTCGGCTGCGGCGCGGAGCTGGCCGATCAGCTCGTCGTCCTGCGGCTGGCGCAGGATGCGCTCGGCACAGGCGGCGACCTCGAAGGCGCCGACGCCGGCCGCCGCACCCTTGAGCCCGTGCGCCACCTGCCAGCGCTCGCCGTGCTCAGTCGCCGGCAGCGTCTCCACCGCCTCGTCGAGCTGGGATCCGAACAGCATCAGCACTTCGCGCTGGAGAACCTTGTCGTGAAAGGTCTGGCGGCCGAGATGGTCGAGATCGATGGGGTGCGCGTGGAGAGGCAGTGTCATGGTCATAGCGTCGTTCGACGGCAGCCTATCCGGCGCTGGTGGAGAAGGCCTTAACGCGGCTGCTCAGCGTTCCCCGGCACCGCCCTGCGCCAGCTTCCGATTAACCCTATCTTTAAACTTTTACCCATGTCCGGGAAACGATGTTCCCTTGGCCGCGTCCTCTGGTACGATAAGGACGGGCAGGTATGGCCTCAACATGCGGTCTCGAGGAGCCAGACGACCGGCTGACCGCTACAAAACTGTACAGGGTATGGCGGCATGGCGCGTAGCACAGCAACTTCCCCGGATATCGAATCCGATGTCGCACGGGAACTCGAGGAAGCGCTCGGCAAGGAGCTGAGCATCCGGGAGAACGAGGTCGAGCTCGACATCGCGGCGTCGATGGAAGACTTCGAGCGGCAGATCTCGCAAGCGGCCGAGGAGCTTGCGCGCGACAGCCGCGCGGCCGCGGAGCGCGAGACCGCCCAGCTTGAAGAAGCCCAGCGCGAGGAGGCACAGAGGGAGGCGCAGCCGAAGGCGATCGATCCGGCCGCCGACGATGCGCCTGCTGCCGTGGTCCCCGCCGCCCGGCAGCCCGCGCCGCGCAAGAAGGTTGCGGCCAACGCTCCCGCGGAGGGGCCGAAGCGCATAGCCGAGCTGCGCCCCGTCGAGGCGAAGCCCGCCAAGGCCGCTCCGTCCGCACTCGCCCCGGCCAATGACGACCGGCAGAACGAGTATCGCGCCTTCCAGCGCACCCTTGCGCGGCGGACGCCCCGCACCGCCTACTGGGTCGCGGCGGTGGTCAGCGTCCTGTGGGTCGGCGTCGGCATCATGCTCGCCGACGCGCTCTACGGTCCCCGCATCTGGCAGATCGCATCGGTCCCGCAGCTGCTGGCCATGCCGCAGGCGATCCTGACGGCGATCGGCATCCTCGTTCCGGTCATGCTCTTCTGGGGCTTCGCGATCATGGTGCGGCGCTCGCAGGAGATGCGGCTTGCCGCGCAGTCCATGACCGAGGTCGCCTACCGGCTCGCCGAGCCGGAGACGATGTCGCAGGACCGGGTGATGTCGGTCGGCCAGGCGGTGCGGCGCGAGCTGAACGCGATGAGCGAGGGCATCGAGCGGACGCTGGCGCGGGCCGTCGAGCTCGAGACGCTCGTCCACACGGAGGTGAACGAGCTCGAACGTGCCTATTCGGACAACGAGCTGCGCATCCGCGCGCTCGTCGATGGGCTCGGCGCCGAGCGCGAGGCCGTCGTCAGCCATGCCGAGCGTGTGCGCGCCTCGATCTCGGGCGCTCATGAGACGCTCAAGGACGAACTGGGCGCGGCGAGCGACCTGATCCGCCAGAACATCGGCGAGGTTTCGACCAGTCTCTCGACGACGATCGAGGAAGCAGGCCGGACGCTGCTCGAGCGACTCGGCGACAGCAGCCGCACCATGTCGGGCGCCATCGACCAGCGCCTCGACGCGATTGCAGAGCGGCTCACCACCTCGGGCGAGACATTCGCCTCGCTGCTCGACACGCGGCTCGCGCAGATCAACGATTCCGCGACCAGCGTGAACCAGGTGCTCGACGAGGTCATCGGCGCGGGCGTTTCCCGGCTGACGGCATCCGGATCCGAGGCGGCGCAGACGCTTTCGGCGGTGCTCGACGAGCGGATCGCGCGGCTGAACGAATCCGCGAGCGGGGCAAGCCTCGAGCTTTCGCAGGTCCTCGACCAGCGCATCGCCCATATCAGCGACGCGACCACCGGGGCCAGCCAGCAGCTTTCCGAGCTGCTCGACCGGCGCATCGCCGGCATCTCCGACTCGACCGCCGAGGCCCACGAGAGGCTGGCGGGCCTGATCGACCAGCGCACGTCGAGCATGGTCGGGCTGCTGGACGATTCGAGCCGGACGATCACCGAGCAGCTGGACACGCGCCTGCACGAGCTCGAGACGACGCTGCGGGATCGCGGCCAGACGCTGCTCACCGAATTCCAGACCCGCGCCGAGGCGCTCGACGCGGGGACCGAGAAGCTCGGCATCGCGCTCGACGCGCGCGCGCGCCAGATCAACGAGACGCTGGTCGAGCGCAGCCGCGAGCTCGCCCAGGCCTTCAAGGACGGGCGGCAGGAAATCTCCACCCTCATGGACGAGGGCAAGGCGCGGATCGGCGCCGAGATGGCCGAGATCGTCATGTCGACCAACGCGATGCTGGAGCAGCGCGCCAACGACTTCGCGGCCCAGCTCGCCACCGGGCGCGACCTGATCGCGGCCGCGCTCGACGACGACCTGCGCCAGCTGGCGGAGGCACGGAAGGCGGTGGATGCGGCGACTGCGGGGGAGATCGACAAGATCGCCACGCGGCGCCAGGAGATGTCGGCGGCGCTTCAGGCCGACCTTGCCAAGCTTGCCGAGACCCGGGGCGAGATCGAGAACGTCTTCGCCTCCCATATCGAGAAGCTTGCCGACGGCCGTACCCGGATGTCGGCCGCCCTCGAAGCGGACCTGCGCGCTCTCGCGGAGGGCCGCGCGGCGATGGATGCCGCGCTCGAGCAGCATGTGGGCCAGCTTGCCGAGCGGCAGGCGGAGCTGTCGCAGACGATCGCCGCCGATGCGGCGCGCGTCGAGGCGGCGTTCCGCGACCAGACCGGCATCATCGAGGAGCGAACGCAGTCCATGCAGCGGGCGCTCGAACTGGGCGTCGACAATGTGCGCCGCTCGCTCGAGAGCAGCGCGGTCGTCATCGCCGGCTCGCTGCGCGAGAAGGTGCTGGAGGCCACCGCTTCGCTCGGCGAGCAGGCGCAGGAGGCGCTCGCCGGCGTCGACCAGAAGATCGAGGAGCGCATGGGCCGGACGGACGCCGCGCTCGCGGCGCGCGCCGAGGAGATCATCGTTCATTTCGGCGAGGCGGAGGAGAGGCTGGCGCAGCGCGTCGAGGAGACCGGCGCCTCGCTCTCCAGCCGCGCCGCGGCGCTCGCCGCCGTATTCGAGGATGCCGACCGCCAGATCGCGGCGCGCCTGGGCGAAGCCGGCAACGTGGTCGTTGGCCGCGCCGACGAGATCGCCCGCATCTTCGACGACGTCGACCGGCAGATCGCGGCCCGCATCGACGAGAGCGGCAGCACGCTGGCAGGCCGCGCGGCCGATTTTGCGCAGGTATTCGAGGAGGTCGACCAGAAGATCGTCGCCCGCATCGGTGCGACCGGGGCGGCGCTCTCGGGCCGCGCGGAGGAAATCGCCCGCACGTTCGAGGACGTCGACGTGCGTCTCACCAGCCGCATCGAGCAGACGAGCGCGACGCTCGCCGGCCGGGCAGAGGACATCATCAAGGTCTTCGACGAGGCCGGTCAGCAGCTCGACGCCCGGATCGAACAGACCGGCGCCCGCCTCGGCGGCCGCACCGACGAGATCGCGCGCGTATTCGAGGAAGCGGACCGGCAGCTGGCCGCCAGGATCGACCAGACCGGAACGAGCCTGCAGTCGCGCGCCCAGGACATCGCCAAGGCCTTCGAAGCGGCGGAGCAGCAGCTTTCGGCTCGCGTCGACGAGACGGCAAGCGGCCTGCAGGCGCGCGCCCGCGAAATTGCTACGGTCTTCGAGAGTGCCGACCAGCAGTTCGCGGCGCGGGTCGAGCAAACCGCAAGCGGCCTCCAGCTGCGTGCCGAGGAGCTCGTGCGCAGCTTCGAGGGCGCGGAGCAGCAGCTTGCCGCGCGTCTCGACCAGACCGGCGCCGGCCTCCAGGCCCGGGCAAAAGACATCGCCAGCGTCTTCGAGGACGCCGACCGTCAGATCAGGGGCCGCGTCGAGGAGACTGCGGAACTCCTCTCCGGCCGGATCGGCGAGGTCGCCGCGGCCTTCCAGGAGACGGATGCCCGGCTCGCGCAGCGGGCGCAGGACATCGCGCGCACCTTCGAGGACGTCGACCAGCGCCTCGTGCGCAGCGTCCAGGAGACGGCGGCGCAGCTCGACCGGAACCTGGGCCAGGTCACGGAGGCCCTGCAAGGGGTCGATGGCAAGCTGGCCGAGGGCGCCGCGCAGATCGCCCAGCAGATCGACACGCATGTCGAAGAGGCACGGAAGCGCCTCGGCCAGGGCGCGGAGACCGTCGGCGAGCGCCTCAACGAGCAGGTTGCCCGGGCGGAATCGCAACTGACGGAGCGGGCGAACGCGATCGCCGAGACCTTCTCGGCCGTCAACCAGCACATCAGCGAGCGCACCGGCGAGGCGACGAAGCTCATTGAGACCGTCACCCGCCAGCTCAACCAGGTGCTGGCCGCCCGCTCGAACGAGATCTCCAAGATCCTCGACGAGACGGCAAAGCCGCTGGTCGAGCGCTTCGCGGAGAGCGGCGGCGAGCTGCAGAAGAACCTCGAGGAGGCGACCCACCGGGCGACCGAACGGCTGCGCGCGGAGAGCGCGGCACTCGTCAACGCGCTCGCCAGCCGCACCTCGGAGACGCTGACGGCGGTGACTACCGCCCGCTCGCAGCTGTCGGAAGGCATCTCCGACCTCATCGACCGCCTGTCGGCGTCCAACGCGAAGCTCGGCGAGCTGGTCGACATGGCGACGTCCAACCTGACGGGTCTCGACGAGCGGCTTGCCAACACGACCGACAGCTTTGCCGCGACGACCGGCAAGGCAGCGGAGGCCGTGGCAAGCTCGGCGCGGCTGATCGACGCGAACTCGAGCCGGCTCTCGGAAGTCTCTTCCAAGACGCTCAACGAGATCGCCGGCATCGCCACGCGCTTCGACGAGCACGGCCGGATGCTGCAGGACGCCTCGCAGCTCCTGCAGTCGGCGCAGTCCGACCTCTCGACGACGCTCGAGGGCCGCAAGGACGCGCTGGAGCAGCTGGCCGTCGGCCTCGTGCAGAAGTCCGAGGAGATCGAGAGGGTCATGCGCTCCTTCGAGGATCTCGTCGGCAAGGCGCTGGAGCGGGCCGAAGGACGCACGCGCAGCTCGACCGAGCAGATCCGCCAGTCGATCGGCGAGGTCGTGGAAGCCGCCAGCCAGCGCTTCGCGGACGCAACGGACGAGATCCGGCGCACGGCGGCCGACATTCGCGGGGAGCTCGAGCAGACGCGGGCCGAACTCAGGCGCGGCGTCAACGACCTGCCCGAGGAGACGCGGGAATCAACTTCCGCGATGCGCAGGGCGGTCGGCGAGCAGATCAACGCGCTGAAGGAACTGGCCGACATCGTCTCGAAGTCCGGGCGGGCGTTCGACGCGACGCCAGTGCGTGCGGCGCCGCGCCAGCCCCAGCCGGCGCCTGCCGAGCCGCGTGCTGCGGCACCCTCGGCCGGCGCGCTGTCGCTGGAGCGAGGCCCCTCCTACGAGCCGCTGATCGAGGCCGGCCCGGCGCCTGCGGCCCCGGCTCCCCAGCCTCAGGGCACGGGCTGGGTGCGCGACCTGCTGCGTGGAGCGTCGCGGCCCGATGCGCCGCCCGCCCCGCAGCCGGCCCGCCAGGAAGGCCCGCGCTCGCGGCTGCATCTGGTCGAGTCGCTCAACTCGCTGTCGGTCGACATCGCCCGCGCGATCGATCACGACACCTCGATCGAGCTGTGGGACCGCTACCGCCGCGGCGAGCGCAACGTGTTCACGCGCCGCCTCTACACCCTCAAGGGCCAGCAGACTTTTGACGAGATCCGCCGCAAGTATCAGTCCGACGGGGAGTTCCGCGCCGCCGTCGACCGCTACTGCCACGATTTCGAGAAGCTGCTCGACGACGTCGCGCGCAACGACCGCGACAACATCATGGCCCAGACCTACCTGACCTCCGACACCGGCAAGGTCTACACGATGCTGGCCCACGCCAGCGGCCGGCTCCGCTAGCCGGCACGACGGCGTGGCATTTGGCGGGAGCAGTGCTCCCGCCATTCTTTTTCCGGCGCCCGCACAGACATTGATCGAGGGTGGCGAAGGCGGCATCCTCGGGCCTGGGAGGACGATCAGATGAGATCAGCGGAACTCTTCCCGCCGACCATAGCAGGCAGCCTGCCGAAACCCGGCTGGCTGGCGGAGACGGGCAAGCTCTGGCCGCGCTGGCGCCTCGACGGCGAGGAACTGGAGCAGGCGAAGCGCGACGCAGCCCTCGTCTGGATCAAGGAACAGGAGAGCGCGGGGATCGCGACCGTCTCCGACGGCGAGCAGTTCCGCACCCATTTCGTCCACGGCTTTCTCGAACATGTCGATGGCATCGACTGGGACCTGAAGACGCCGATGGGCATCCGCAACAACCGCTATGTCGTGGACGTGCCGACGGTGACGGGGCCGGTGCGCCGGGCCAGGCCAGTCCATGGCGCCGAGGCAGCCTTCTGCCGTGCGCATACCGGACGGCGGCTCAAGTTCACGCTGCCCGGCCCGATGACGATCTGCGACACGATCGCCGACGGGCACTACGGCCGACGCGCCGACATGGCGATGGCCTTCGCCGCGATCCTCAACGAGGAGGCGCTGGAGCTCGAAGCCGCCGGCGTCGACCTCGTCCAGTTCGACGAGCCGGCCTTCAACGTGTTCATGGACGACGTCAACGAGTGGGGGATCGCCGCGCTGGAGCGGGCGGCACGCGGGCTCCGCTGCACGACGGCGGTCCACATCTGCTACGGCTACGGCATCGAGGCCAACGTGAAGTGGAAGGCGACGCTCGGCGACGAATGGCGCCAATACGAGCAGATCTTCCCGGCGATCAACGCCTCCACGATCGGCGAGGTGTCGCTGGAATGCGCCAACTCCCGCGTGCCGACCTCGCTTCTGTCGCTTCTGCCGGACAAGCAATTGCTGGTCGGCTGCATCGACGTGGCGAGCAACGAGATCGAGACCGCCGATCAAGTCGCCGCGACGATCGAGGAGGCGAAGAAATATGCGGACGCGGAGCGCATCCAGCCCTGCACCAATTGCGGCATGGCGCCTTTGGCGCGCGAGGTGGCGGTGGGCAAGCTGAGGGCCTTGGGCGATGGGGCGGAACTCGCCCGGCGGCGGCGGTGAGATCAGGCCGGTGAAGCGCTTGCTTGCCTGGATCGCGGTGCCGCTGGTTCTTGCGGCTCTCGTCTTCCTTGCCTATGGCAGCTGGCAGACGGCCCGCTTCCTGCAGTCCAGCCTCAGCGTCGGGCAGCCGACCGCGCAGGGCAGCGGCTGGCCGGCGCCAGAGGGCCCTGCGGACATCGGCTATGTGGGCGATCCGCAGGCTGCGTTCGGCTATCCGTTCGAGACCGTCCGGCTGGGCACCGAGATCGGCGACATGCCGGCCTGGGTGATTCCCGCCGGTGGGACGAGCGCGGACGGGCGCTGGGCGATTTTCGTCCACGGGATCGGCGGACGACGCGAGAACGGGTACCGCTTCCTGCCGGTGCTGCACGAGGCGGGGCTGCCCGTCCTGATGCTCGCCTACCGCAACGACGCGGGCGCCCCGCCGGCGCCGGAGGGGGTCTACGCCTTCGGCCTGACCGAGTGGCGCGACATCGAGGCAGCCGTGGAGCATGCGGTCGACGCGGGTGCCGCTTCCGTCGTCATCGTGGCGGAATCGATGGGCGGCGGCATCGCCGGCCAGTTCCTGCGCCGCTCGGCGCTGGCGCGCCATGTCTCGGCGATCGTGCTCGACGCGCCCGCCCTCGACTTCCCGGGGCTGGTCACCTCGTCCATGGCTGCCCAGGGCGTGCCCTTGCCGGGCCTGCTGGCGCGTGGCGGCATGCTCCTCTTCGATCTGCGGACGGGCGTTGACTTCTCCCAGGCCAGCGTCCTGGATGATTTCGCAGCTTACCCCGGGCCGCTCTTCCTGTCTCATGGCGCCGCCGATCGGCTCGTCCCGGTCCAAACCAGCGACCGGCTGACGGAAATGCGCCGCGGTCCGACGGAGTATCTGCGCACGCAGGCAGACCACATCCTCTCCTGGAAGGAGAACCCACGCCGCTACGACGATGCGCTCGCCGCCTTTCTTGCGACGTCGCGCTGACGAGAACCGATCGCGCGCTCATCCGTTATCTGCCGCAGAAACGTCATCAACGGCGGAGCGGACCCTTGAGCAGATTGTCGGCACCTCTTCTCGCAGGTCTCGCCTCGCTCGCATTGCTGGCGGGATGCAGCGAAGAGCCGCGGCAGACCGGCGCGCCGCAGGCCGAGGAGCCGGCGGCAACGGCCCCGGCAGACCAAGAGCCCGACGGCATGCAGCGCCTGCGCGACGGGCTCGACACGCTCCAGCAGGAGGCCGAGCGCCTCGGCGGCGACATCAGGCAGCAGGCCCAGGAGATCATCGACAACCCCGACCCCTATCTCGAGCAGGCGCGCGAGATCGGCGGCCGAATCGGGCAGTCGGTCGACGAGATCATTCGCCAGGCAGCCGAAGACCTGCAGAGAGGCGTGGCCGCTCTGGAGGAACGGATCGCCGCCGCGACGGGCGAGCCGCGGCCTGCCGCCGAGGGCGACGCAAGGCTGGCCCCGATCGAGGAACTCGATCCCGACACCAGCGCCGCCGCGCGGGCGCACCAGGCCGGAGTCGGTCCGGACTATGTCGGCGTATGGGCGGGCTCGGCCGAGGATTGCGGCCTGATCGACCGCGAGCCGGTCGAGATGTTCGCGGTGATCACGCCGACGACCATCCGCCGCTACGAGAGCCTCTGCAATTTCGTCGAGCAGCCCGTCGAGGGCGGCCGGGTGACCCTCTCGGCCGAATGCACGGCCGAAGGCGAGATGGAGGAGCGGGCGATCACGCTCACACTGCCCTCTTCCGAAGAACTGCGCATGTCCTATGATGGAGCCGAGGGCGGCGCCGAACTCCTGCGCTGCCACCTGCCGCGATAGGACGCGATGCCGCCAGCCATTCTCGTCGATGCCGATGCCTGTCCGGTCAAGGACGAGGTGGTTAAGGTCGCCGAGCGGCACGGCCTCGTCGTCACCTTCGTCTCCAATGGCGGGCTGCGGCCGTCGCGCGATCCGATGATCCGCAACGTCGTGGTCGCGAAGGGCGCCGATGCCGCCGACGACTGGATCGTCGACAATTCCGCGCCCGGCGACGTCGCCGTGACGGCCGACGTGCCGCTCGCGGCGCGGCTCGTCGAAAAACAGGTCCACGTGCTCGGGCCGACGGGCCGCCCCTTCACGCCCGAGACCATCGGCATGGCGGTGGCGATGCGCGATCTCAAGCAGCACCTGCGCGAGACAGGCGAGATACGCGGCTTCAATCCAGGCTTTTCGGCGAGAGACCGGTCGGCCTTCCTTTCGGCCCTCGATCAGGCCGTCCGGCGGGCCGTCAGGGACGCTATCTGACCGCCACGGGTTGTTCCCGCGGCCGGAATGGGTCATGTTGCCCCGCATCAAGCAACAGAAGCAGGGGGAAACAGCGTGGAAATCGCAACCACGATCTATTCGGAAAGACCCGATCTCGACACGATGGGCGGCCGGCTCTGCCGCGCCCGCGATGCAATCGGCTTGAGCACCGCGCAGCTGGCGCGGCGGCTCGGCGTCCAGACGGCGACCATCCAGGCCTGGGAGAACGACCGCGCACAGCCGCGCGCGAACAGGCTGGCGATGCTCGCCGGCATGCTGGGGGTGAGCCCCGCCTGGCTGCTCCACGGCGTCGGCACCGCGCCCTCCGACGAGACCGACGAGGATTTCGCGCAGTCGCTGACGATCCGGCTCGACCGGCTGAAGCAGCTCCACGACGAGACGGCGGCGCTCATCGACCAGCTCGAACGCGACGTGCGCCGCCACAGCGCCACCGCCTGACGCGATCATCGGCAACCGTCGGAAAGCCGGCGCGCGGCGATGGTGACAAGCGCCGCGCCTTCCGCTAGGTTGCGACTCGTCGAGGGGCGCGAGCCCCGCCGGTCTGCGGGAGAGAGCAGCTTGCTGCCGCCGAAGGGGAAATCGCCCGAAATCTCTCAGGCAAAAGAACCGTAGACAGGTCACGACACTCTGGAAAGTCGGGGTTCTCCCCCGCGCCGAAGGTGTAAGCGCTGCCGACAGAGTTCCGGGGCGCGAGTCTCTCAGGCTTCCGACAGAGGGGCACGGACGTGCCGCCGAACGGCGGCCGGGTGCGTGCGACTCTGGAGGACCGATGAACGGCACGGGCGATCTCAGACGGCTACCGCTCGAAGACCTGCATGTCGCCGCCGGCGCGCGCTTCGGCGCCTTCGCCGGCTGGTCGATGCCGCTCACCTATCGCGATGGCGTGATGAAGGAGCACCTCCACACGCGCGAGAAGGCCGGGCTCTTCGACATCTCCCACATGAAGCTGTTCCTCTTGACCGGGCTGGGCGCAGCGGACGCATTGGCGCGCGCGTGCCCGCTCGATCCGGCAGCACTCTCCGACGGCCGGTCGAAATACACCTTCTTCCTCGACGAGAGGGCCGGGATCATCGACGACCTGATCGTGACGCGCCTAGGGGCGGCGCGCTTCATGGTCGTCGCCAATGCCGGCAATGCCGAGGTCGACGAGGCGCATCTGAAAGCCGTCGCGGCCGACTTCGAGTGCGGCGTCGAGCCGCTCGACCGCGTCTTCCTGGCTCTCCAGGGGCCGGCGGCCGAACGGGCGCTGGCACAGGCAGGGCTCGACCTCTCGCAGCTGTTCTTCATGCAGGGCACCGAGCCGCGCGAAGGCTGGTTTGCCACGCGCTCCGGCTATACCGGCGAGGACGGGTTCGAGGTGGCGCTGCCTCCGGCCGAGGCGGCTGCCTTCGTCGGCCGGCTGCTCGAGGACGACGACGTCCGCTGGATCGGGCTCGCCGCGCGCGACAGCCTGCGGCTCGAGGCGGGGCTCTGCCTGCACGGCCAGGACATCGGGCAGGACGTGACGCCGGTCGAGGCGCGGCTGATGTGGGCGATCCCGAAGCCCGTGCGCGAGCGCGGCGCCTTCATCGGCGCGGATGCGCTTGCCGCGCGCATTGCCGAGGGCGCGCGCAGGCTGCGCGTCGGGCTCCGTCCCGAGGGCCGGCAGCCGGTTCGCGCAGGAACGCCCCTCCTCGACCCGTCGGGCAAGGAGATCGGACAGGTGACCTCCGGCGGCTTCGGGCCGTCCGCCGAAGCGCCGGTCGCCATGGGCTATGTCGACGCTCCGCTCGCCGTCGCCGGCACGCAACTCGCCGCGGAAGTCCGCGGCAAGCAGCTTCCGGTCGCCATCCATCCCCTTCCCTTCACGCCCCACCGCTACCGCAAAGGATGACCCGCATGTCGACGATCTACTTCACGCCAGACCACGAATGGATCCGCGTCGAGGGCGGCGTGGCCACCGTCGGCATCACCGACTACGCGCAAGAGCAGCTGGGCGACCTCGTCTTCGTCGAACTGCCTGAGGTCGGCGCTTCGTTGACCAAAGGCAGCGCGGCGGTGGTCGTCGAATCCGTCAAGGCGGCTTCGGACGTCTACGCGCCGGTGGACGGCGAGGTCACCGAGGTGAACACGAAGCTGACCGACGATCCGGCGCTCGTCAATTCCGACGCCACCGGCGCCGGCTGGCTCTGGAAGATGAAGCTCGGCGACGAGAGCCAGCTCGAGGGGCTGCTCGACGAGGCGGGCTACAAGGCGACGATCGGCTGAGGCCGGGAGCGGAGATCGACATGACCGAGAGACAGGCCATCTTTGCCGACCGCCATATCGGCCCTTCCGACAAGGACGTCCGCGCGATGCTCGCGGCGCTCGGGCTGCCGTCACTGGAGACGCTCGTCTCGCAGGCGGTGCCGAAGTCGATCCGCCTCGACCGTGCCCTAGACCTGCCGGAGGCGGCGAGCGAGGCCGAGGCGCTGGCGGAACTCTCGGAGAAGATGGGCAGGAACCGGGTGGCGAAGAGCTTCATCGGCGCCGGCTACCACGGCTGCCTGGTCCCGCCGGTCATCCAGCGCAACCTGTTCGAGAATCCGGCCTGGTACACGGCCTATACGCCCTATCAGGCCGAGATCAGCCAGGGGCGGCTCGAGATGCTGTTCCATTTCCAGACGCTGGTGACGGAGCTGACCGGCCTGCCGGTCGCGTCAGCCTCGCTGCTCGACGAGGCAACCGCGGTGGCGGAGGCCGTCGGCATCGCCTTCCGCCATCACCGGCAGAAGCGGACGCGGATCGTCTTCGCGGGCGCGCCGCACCCGCAGACGCTCGACGTGGTGCGCACGCGCGGCGAGCCGCTCGGGATAGCAGTCGCCGACGAGGTCGACAACGAGACAGCGGCGCTCGTCGTCTCGTGGCCGGATACGCTGGGGGTCTATGGCGATCATGAAGCGCTGGTCGCCAAGGCGCGGGCGCATGGCGCCGTCGTCGTCTTCGTCGCCGACCCGCTCGCCCTCACCCTGACCGAGCCGGTCGCCGCGCTGGGCGCCGACATAGCCGTCGGCGCCATGCAGCGTTTCGGCGTGCCGATGGGCTATGGCGGCCCGCACGCCGCCTATTGCGCGGTGGCCGACCATCTTACCCGGCTGATGCCCGGACGCCTCGTCGGTCAGTCCGTCGATGCGCATGGCCGGCCGGGATACCGGCTCGCGCTGCAGACGCGCGAGCAGCACATCAGGCGCGACAAGGCGACCTCCAACATCTGCACCGCGCAGGCGCTGCTCGCCAACATGGCGGCCGCCTACGCCATCTGGCACGGACCGGGCGGGCTGCAGGCGATCGCGGCGCGGATACACGGCCTGGCGGCGCGGCTCGCGGCGGGCGCGCGTGCGGCCGGGCTGGAAGTTGCGGGTGCGAACCTGTTCGACACCGTGACGATCGCCCTTCCCGGCCGGGCCGAAGTCATCGCGGCGGAGGCGGAAAACGGCGGCCGGCTGCTGCGCGTCCACGACGCCGATCGCCTCTCCGTCACTTTCGACGAGTGCTCGACCGAGGCCGACCTCGCGGCGCTCGCTGCCCTGCTGGGAGCCGAGCTTCCTTCCGAGTCCGACCGCACGTTGCCCGGCAGGCCGCGGGGCGAGCGCTTCATGACCCAGCCGGTCTTCCATGAGAACCGCTCGGAAACCGAGATGATGCGGTTTCTCAGGCGGCTGTCGGACAAGGATCTCGCGCTCGATCGTGCGATGATCCCGCTCGGCTCCTGCACGATGAAGCTCAACGCCGCGGCCGAGATGATGCCGGTCAGCTGGCCGGAGGTCGCGCTGCTTCACCCCTTCGCGCCTTCCGCCCATGCCGAAGGCTATCGCGATATGGCCGAGGAGCTGGAGGCGTGGCTCGCCGAGATCACCGGCTTCGACGCCGTCTCGCTGCAGCCGAACGCAGGCAGCCAGGGCGAGTACGCGGGGCTGCTCGCCATCCGCCGCTACCACCGCGAGCGCGGCGACGACGGCCGGACCGTCTGCCTCATCCCCTCCTCCGCCCACGGCACCAACCCGGCCAGCGCCTCAATGGCGGGCATGGAGGTGGTGGTCGTCAAATGCACCGACCATGGCGACATCGATCTCGACGACCTGAAGGCCAAGGCCGCGCAGCACGCCAGGCGGCTGGCGGCGCTCATGATCACCTATCCGTCCACGCACGGCGTCTTCGAGGAAGGCGCGAAGGACATCTGCTCGCTGATCCACGAGCATGGCGGTCAGGTTTATCTCGACGGGGCCAATCTCAACGCACTGGTCGGCCTGGCGCGGCCGGGCGACATCGGCGCCGACGTCTGCCACATGAACCTGCACAAGACCTTCTGCATCCCGCATGGCGGCGGCGGCCCCGGCATCGGACCGATCGGCGTCAAGGCGCATCTGGCGCCGTATCTTCCGGGTCACGTCATGACCGGCGGCGGCCATGCGGTTGCCGCCGCGCCGCTCGGCAGCGCCTCGATCCTGCCAATCACCTGGATGTACATCCGCATGATGGGCGCCGCGGGGCTGAAGCGCGCCACCGAGGTGGCGATCCTGTCGGCCAACTACATCGCAAGGCGGCTGGAGGAGCACTATCCGGTGCTCTATCGCGGCCGCAACGGTCGCGTCGCGCATGAATGCATCCTCGACACGCGCGTACTCAAGGAGAGCGCGGGCGTGTCGGTCGAGGACGTCGCGAAGCGCCTGATCGATTACGGCTTCCACGCGCCGACGATGTCGTGGCCGGTCGCCGGCACGCTGATGGTCGAGCCGACCGAGAGTGAGCCGAAGACCGAGATCGACCGCTTCTGCGATGCTATGATCGCGATCGCCGGCGAGGCCTCCCGGGTGGCAGCGGGCGAATGGCCGCGCGAGGACAACCCGCTCGTCAACGCACCCCATACGGCCGAGGAAGTGATGGCCGACGCGTGGGAGCACCCGTATTCGCGGCGGACCGCCTCCTTGCCCGCCGGCGACGGGAATGCGGCGTCGAAATACTGGCCGCCAGTGGCGCGCATCGACAACGTCCATGGCGACCGCAACCTGGTTTGCGCCTGCCCGCCGATGGAGGCGCTGGCGAGTTGAGGTCTTGCCGATGACCGTTGCGCGGCCTAATCTCCATTCTGTACATTTCGTACATTGAGGTACGGATATGAAGGCGTGGACGATCACCGAGGCGAGGGCAAACATCTCCGAGGTCTTCGAGGCCGCACTGCGCAAAGGGCCGCAGAAGATCGAGAGGCGCAACAGCGAACCCGTGGTCGTGATTCCGGAATCGGTGTGGGAGCGTCTCGCGGCCGAGAACCCAACCTTTGCAGAAGATGCCCTTAGTGCAGCCATAGACGACGAGGATTGGCCGGATCGAGCCTGGCTTCAGCGCGAAGCCAGAAGCGCGGGCGTGTCGGTGGAGGAATATGTCCGTAGCCTGATCCGCGAGAAGAGGCGGCAGGATCAGCTGAGGGAACGGCCGTCGGAGGCGTTTCGGCGCCACTTCGGGCCGGAGCACGGCGTGGATCTGCCCGCACGCCCAGCGGTTGCCTATCGCCCCGTGATATTGGGCAGCGAAGGTGACGTCTGAACCGGATGCGCTTTCTGCTCGACGCCAATGTCATCTCCGAGATGATGCGCGCCCAGCCGGCTCCGAATGTCGCGGACACGCTGGATGCCATAGCTCCCGACGGGATCGGCATCGCCTCCATCACCGCATGGGAAATCTTCAACGGAATAGGTCTCCTGGCACCCGGACGGCGCCGAACCGAACTCGAAAGCCGGTTCCGCAGTCTCATGGACGACTATTTCGCGGACCGCTTGCTCGACTGGAACCTCGAGGACGCCGCGCACTGCGCCCACATCATGGAACGGAAGCGGCGGGCCGGCGAGCCCCTGGATGATCATCTGCCGGACGCGATGCTGGCGGGCCTTGCGGCAAACCGCGGCCTCGTCGTCGTAACCCGCAACGAGAGCGAGTTCCGCAACACCGGCGTCGTGACGCTGAACCCGTGGACGCACCAGCCGACCCCGGCGACGAAGTAGCGGGACAACGAGGCAGAAGGCTCGACCCTTGCCTTGCCCGCGCCATGCCGATCCGCTATGCCCCTCGAACGGAACGGGAACCGATACTGGCGCCCGCCGATCCGTGTCATGATCACCATCTGATTCGCAGCCTGGACGCCCGCCGAACATGGACGATTCCAACGACCTCTTTGCGACCATTTCCAAGGCTGAGCCACAGCCGGCCGAGCCGCCGCGCAGGCGGGCGGCCGATCCGGTCGCAAAGGCGGCAGCCGCGCAGGCGGCAAAGGACGCCGCCGGCGACTACAGCGCCGCCCATATCGAGGTGCTGGAGGGGCTGGAGCCCGTTCGACGCCGTCCCGGCATGTATATCGGCGGGACCGACGAGAAGGCGCTGCATCACCTCTTCGCCGAGGTGATCGACAACTCGATGGACGAGGCCGTCGCCGGCCACGCCAATCTGATCGAGGTGAGGCTCGACGCCGACGGCTCGCTGACCGTCACCGACAACGGGCGCGGCATCCCTGTCGACCCACATCCCAAGTTCAAGGACAAGTCGGCGCTCGAGGTCATCATGACCACGCTGCACGCCGGCGGGAAGTTCGATTCCAAGGTCTACGAGACGTCGGGCGGCCTGCACGGCGTCGGCATCTCGGTCGTCAACGCGCTGTCGGACTTCTGCGAGGTGGAGGTGGCGCGCGGGCGCCAGCTCTACCGCCAGCGCTTCTCGCGCGGCGTCCCGCAAGGTCCGCTGGAGAGCCTCGGCGACGTGCACAACCGGCGCGGCACGCGCACCCGCTTCCACCCGGACCCGCAGATCTTCGGCGCCAAGGCGGCGTTCGAGCCGGCGCGGCTCTACCGCATGGCGCGCTCCAAGGCCTATCTCTTCGGCGGCGTGAAGATCCGCTGGTCGTGCGATCCGTCGCTGATCGGCGAGAAGGACGAGACGCCGGCCACCGCCGAACTGCACTTCCCCGGTGGGCTGAAGGACTATCTCGCCGCCTCGCTCAACGGCGATTTCCAGGTCACCCGCGAGCCGTTCGCCGGCAAAAGCGAGCGCCAGGGCGGCCACGGCTCGGTCGAATGGGCGGTGACCTGGTTCGGCGGCGACGGCTATCTCAACTCCTACTGCAACACGATCCCGACCGCGGAGGGCGGCACGCACGAGGCCGGCTTCCGCAACGCGCTGCTGCGCGGCCTCAAGGGCTACGCCGAGCTCACCGGCAACAAGCGCGCCGCTGCCGTCACCGGCGAGGACGTGATGATCTCGGCCGCCGGCATGCTGTCGGTCTTCATCCGCGAGCCGGACTTCGTCGGCCAGACCAAGGACCGGCTGGCGACGGGCGAGGCGATGCGTATCGTCGAGCAGGCGGTGCGCGATCCCTTTGACCACTGGCTGGCCGACAACCCGCAGGAGGCGACCAAGCTCCTCGACTGGGTGATCGCGCGCGCCGACGAGCGCGTGCGCCGCCGCCAGGAGAAGGAGGTGTCGCGCAAATCCGCCGTGCGCAAGCTGCGGCTGCCCGGCAAGCTCGCCGACTGCACGCAGAACGCCGCGGCAGGGGCGGAGATCTTCATCGTCGAGGGCGATTCGGCCGGCGGCTCCGCCAAGCAGGCGCGCGACCGCGCCAGCCAGGCCGTGCTGCCGCTGCGCGGCAAGATCCTCAACGTGGCGAGCGCCGGCCATGACAAGCTGACCGCCAACCAGCAGATCGCCGATATCATCCAGGCGCTCGGCTGCGGCACGCGGACGAAGTACCGCGAGGAGGACCTGCGCTACGACCGCGTGATCATCATGACCGATGCCGACGTCGACGGCGCCCACATCGCCTCGCTGCTGATCACTTTCTTCTACCGCGAGATGCCGCAGCTCATCACCGGCGGACATCTCTTCCTCGCCGTGCCGCCGCTCTACAAGATCACCCAGGGCGGCAAGACGATGTATGCGCGCGACGACGCCCACAAGGACGAGCTCCTGCGTACCGAGTTCACCGGCCGCGGCAAGGTCGAGCTCGGCCGCTTCAAGGGGCTCGGCGAGATGATGGCTGGCCAGTTGAAGGAAACGACGATGGACCCGAAAAAGCGGACACTGCTGCGGGTCGAGGTGCTGGACGCGGAAGAGGCGACGAAGGCGGCCGTGGAATCGCTGATGGGCACCAAGCCCGAGGCGCGCTTCCGCTTCATCCAGGAACGGGCGGAATTCGTGGCGGAGCTGGATATCTAGAGCCGGGATCGCCGAAAGGTCCCGCGGCGAGCCGAGGAGCGTGCCGATCGCAAAATCGCTGCTCAACCTCCTGCTGATCGCAGTGGCCGGCTATGGGCTGCTGGTCACCCTGATGTACTTCGCGCAACGCAGCCTCATGTATCCCGGCGCGACGGTGGCCGGGCCGGCACCCGAGCAGGCGCCCTGGGGCGAGGCGCATCTTCTCGACATGGCGGATGGCGAGCGGCTTTACGCGCTCCATTCCCCGGCCAGCGAGGGCCGGCCTACCCTCCTCTTCTTCCACGGCAATGGCGACAGGATCACGCAATACGGCTTCCTGGCGGAAGGTCTCGCCAGCCACGGCATCGGTCTTCTCGCGCTCTCCTATCGCGGCTTCACCGGCTCATCAGGCCGGCCAAGCGAGCAGGATCTTCTCGCCGACGCGCTGACGGCCCATGACTGGCTGGCGGCCCGTACCGCCGGGCCGGTCGTGCTCCTCGGCCAGTCACTGGGTACGGGCGTGGCCGTGCATCTGGCGCGGGAGCGGCCGCAGGTGGCGGGGCTCATCCTCATCTCCGCCTACGATTCGATCGAGAACGTGGCGGCGTCGGCCTATTTCTTCCTGCCGGTCCGGTGGCTGATCCGAGACCGCTTCCGCTCCGACCTCTGGATCGCCGACGTCGCCCAGCCGAAGCTCTTCGTCCATGGCGTCCGCGACGCGGTCATTCCCATCCGCCACGGACAGGCGCTCTACGAGGCGGCGCCCGAGCCCAAGGAGATGCGGGTCTACGACGCCTACGGGCACAATGACATCTGGAGCGAGGGATTGCTGTCGGATGTCGTGCGCTTCACGGAGGCGGTGGCGCAGCGATAGTGTTGCGCGGGATCGGTCAGGCGGCAGCGGCGATCTGGAGTGCGTGACGGCGGGCGTTGTCGCGCAGCGCCTCGAGATGAATGGTCTTGAGCAGCTTGACGAGGCTGCCTTCGACGGGCTGGGCATCCTCGCGGCCGGGCTCGGCGCCGAGCTGCCTCAGCATCACCCACGACACTTCCTGCGTGCCCGCGATGCGCCGCCCGTTGGCGACGTCGCGCCACACTTCGAGCGCGCGCAGGATGACCGCGTGCAGTCCCTCCGGCAAGCCGGCCCGGCGAAGCAGCGCCTTGACGGCGACATCCCTGCCCGAAGCGAGGAGCGAACGCACGCGCGCCTCGTCCTGGCCGGAGAAGGCGACCAGGATTGAACCGAAGAAGTCGATCTTCCCGTGCGCCACGGCGCGGACGATGAAGGCGGCGGTGAGATCGCCGCGCAGCCTGAGATGCTCGACGAGGGCGGCGTGCTCGCTTTGGGGCGTAGTCTCGATGATGCTGAGCGAGGCCCGCACGCAGGCTTCCCGGGTCAATGCCTCCGCGCGCTTCTCGCCGATCAGCGCGCGCACCAGCGGTGCGGCACGCAGCGCGTCGCCGATCCTGACCAGCAGCATGTGCCGGCAGTCGGCGGGCAGCCGCGGATCGCCGAGCAAGGCTTCGCGGAGCATCGGGGAAGCGCCGTGCCGCTCGGCTATCCGCCGAAAGCTAACTGCCGCGATCTCCGCGCCCGCATTCTCCACGAGTTCGAGGCACGCCTCGGCTTCGCCCAGCTCGGCAATGGCGGCCGAGACCGCCATCGAGACCTGCGCCCGCATGGCGACGAAGCGCTGGATCTCGGAGTCCCCCGCGGCGATGCGGTCGATGAGGTCGAGGTCGGTCAGGAGCGGCGAGCGCACGAGCACCAGGGCCGCCACCTCCTTCTGGTCCGCGGCGAGCGCCGTCACGATCTGCAAGGGCGCGTGGCGGCTCAGCGAGAACGGCTCGGCAATCGCCAGACGCACCTTCTCGGACGGATCGTCGAGAAGCATGGTCAGCGCCGCCTCGGCTTCGCAACGCTCCTCGAAGCTCATCTCGCGATCGAGATAGGCCCGGGCAAGCGCGCTGGCTGCCGCTGCCCGGTCGCTGACGGAAGCCGTCTCAACCCAGCTCAGAAAGTGCCTGATGACCATCGACTCCTCGCAGCCCGAACCCCGTCGCAACCTATCGGGAACATGGTTAACGAAGCATGGAAGAGGGTTCGGGTCGAACCGGCGGCGGCCTGCGGCGTTGGTATGCCATGAACAGCTATCTTCGCTATGCCGGCGGGGCGCCCGTCGGGTCGATCGTGGTCAGGATCGTCAGGAGCGGCGACGCGCTGCGCGCCACCGTCTCGGAAGTCGAGCGGCAGACGGAGCTCGGCGACGTCAATCCATCCGAGGAAATGCCTGTGGATGTGGCGCTTCGACTGGCCGAGAGCCGCCGGCAGAACCGGCCGGGAGCCAGCGTCTATGTCCGGCTGGAAAGTGGCGTGGAGTGGCGCGACGAGTGGGGCCGGATCGAGACGGCCTCTCCACGCGCGCGGGAGTAGAAGCCGTGCAGGATGACCGCAAGCCCGGAGACGAGGCGGACGCCGACGAGCCCCAGACCGGCATGGCCCTCTGCCCGCGATGCAGCGGCAGCGGGGAGACCGAGGGTCGCGCATGTCCTCAGTGCCGCGGGTCAGGCAGGATCGTCGCCATCGTGGGCGATGCCTGAGTAGGCTTCCACATCCCGTACATGCCCGGTTCAGCTTCCCCCACCTAGTCTGCCTCTAGTGATGGAGGCGACCGATGATTGGAAACATCCTTCTGAGCGTGGTGGCAGCTGCAGCACTGGGAATGTTTGCAGGCGCAGCGGCGGCCGATCCGATCGTGCCGGGCGAGGAGCATTGCGTGGTCAATGTCCGCTCCGACGACCGGCTGAACGTGCGGGCTGGGCCGAGCGCGTCGACCCCCATCCTTGCAAGCAAGCGCTACGCCGAATGCGGCATCGTTGTCACCGGCACGTGTCGGGGCAGCTGGTGCCCGGTCGAGGACGGACATCATCGCGGCTGGGTGCACCGCCACTACATCTCCATGGTTTCGCCCGCGCGCTACTGCGTGGCCGGCGTCCGGCCGGGCGATGTGCTGAACCTCCGCGCGTGGCCGTCGGCCCGGTCGCACATCCTGACGGCCCTGCCCCGCAACCAGTGCGGCATCGCCTTCCTCCCCTACGCTGTCGACGGATGGCAGAAGATTCGCGTCGCCGGCTGGGAGGGCTGGGCCGCCAGACGATATTTGAGCGGACAGTAGCTCTGGCCGCGGACGCAGCGTTGCGCTAAGCCCCTCGCATCTTTCGCGAAGGGGACATGGATGAAGTCGCAACTCGAGGACCTGCAGGCACGTCTGAAGTCCGAGCAGCGGAGGCTGCTGCTGGCCGCGGCCGGCCAGCCCGGCCTGCCGAGCAACAGCATCCTCGAGAAGGTCGCGCAGCTCGAGCTGAACATCGCGGCCATCGAGAACACGCTGGCCGAGACCGACGCCGACTGAGGCCAGCGCTTGACGACCCGCACCGACTTGGCGGCCGAGACCTTGCTCCCATCGATTTGTTCGATGTCCGCGGTCAGGCGTCGAGGAGCCGGCGCAGCACCGGCGGCAGAAGGCCGGGCAGGTCCTCCGCGATGAGACCCGGCCCGAAACCGGCAGCCGCCTCGGCATGAAGCCACACGCCGGCACAGGCCGCCTCGAAGAGGCTCATGCCCTGTGCGGCGAATCCCGCAATGATGCCGGCCAGCACGTCGCCGGAACCCGCCGTGGCGAGCCAGGGCGTGCCGTTGGCGTTGATCGCCGCGCGTCCGTCCGGGGCGGCGATCACCGTGTCCGACCCTTTGAGCACCACGACACCGTTGCAACGGGCCGCGGCCGCACGCGCCCGGTCGAGCTTCGAGAGCGCTTCATCTCCTGCCAGGTCGGGGAACAGCCGGCCGAACTCGCCCTCGTGCGGGGTGACGACCAGCCTGCCCTCGCCGGCAGCGGAAAACAGCGCCTCCGGCGCGGCGGCGAGTACGGTGATTGCGTCGGCGTCGAGCACGACGGCCGGGGCCTGCGCGCGCGGCGCCAGAAGCTCCAGAACCAGGTGCCGGGTCTGGTCGGTGACGCCCGCTCCGGGGCCGATGACCGCAGCCGCCGGCCTTCGTTCGTCCAGGAACGCCGCCAGTTCGGCGGGCCCATCCATCCGGCGCAGCATGATCGACGTGAGGTGGGCGGCGTTGACGAGCATGGCTGCGGGCGGCGAGAGTAGCGTCACGGCCCCTGCCCCGGCACGCGCCGCCGCCATCGCCGAGAGGCGTGCCGCTCCCGTCGCGCTCGCTCCGCCCGACACGACAGCGACGTGGCCGCGCGTGTATTTGTGCGCATCTAGAGCCGGCCGAGGCAGCAAGCCCCGCCATAGAAGGGGCTCGTTGACGAAGGTCTTCGGCAGGATTTGTTCCAGCACGAGGGGCGAGATGCCGATATTTGCCAGCACGAGCTCGCCGCAGAGGCCGCGGCCCGGCTGAAGCAAATGGCCGGGCTTGAGCCGGAAGAACGTAACCGTCAGGTCGGCCTTCAGCGCCTCGCCGAGCACGCGGCCCGTGGCGCCGGAGAGGCCGGAGGGGAGATCGACCGCGACGACGGGGCAGCCGGCTTGCCGCACCATCTCCAAAGCCGCCGCCGCGTCGCCATCGAGTGCTTTGGCCAGGCCCGCCCCGAAGAGCGCATCGACGACGATCGCTCCGCGGTCTGCCTCGAACTCGCGCAGCGGCTGCACACGTATTGGGCAGTCGGCCGCCGCGCGCGCTGCATCGCTGCCGGCGCGCGGCTGACCCAATGCGAATACCCTCACTGGCATACCGGCCTCGGCCAGCAGGCGAGCGACGACATAGCCGTCGCCGCCATTGTTTCCGGGGCCGCACAATATGTCGGCCGATTTGGCCGCAGGCAGGCGCGAGAGGATGGCCGCCGCAACGGCGGCTCCGGCATTGCGCATCAGCGCGTAGCCATCCAGCGGTCCGGAGCCGATCGCAATGCGATCCGCCTCCGCCATCTCGGCGGGAGTCAGGAGCTCAATCGGGGACGGTCCGGGGCTACTGCTCATTTTCGAAGCGGATTGCATATTTCTTGATCAGCTTTCATGCTGCCCTCGACCGGCCGGTCGCACCTTGCGCACCCGCCGAGCAAGGCGGCCGCCCTCGCCGGACCGGACGGATCGCGCCGGTCTCGAGGTTTCGGCGTCGCGAGGCAGGATGCGGCCGACATTGGCACGCTTCGTGCTTTCAACAACCGTGAAACGGGCCGCGCGCCTGTTTTACCCTATCGGAGGCCATTCCCGCATGAAAAAGATCGAGGCGATCATCAAGCCCTTCAAACTCGACGAGGTGAAGGAGGCCCTTCAGGAAGTTGGCCTGCAGGGCATCACCGTCACCGAGGCGAAGGGCTTTGGACGCCAGAAAGGCCACACGGAGCTCTATAGGGGGGCCGAATATGTGGTGGACTTCCTGCCCAAGGTGAAGATCGAGGTCGTCCTCGGCGACGACCAGGTCGAGCAGGCCATCGAGGCCGTCCGCAAGGCGGCCCAGACCGGGCGCATAGGAGATGGCAAGATCTTCGTCTCCAATGTCGAGGAAGTCGTGCGTATCCGAACGGGCGAGACCGGTCTCGACGCCATCTGACGGTGGCGGGCGGGACACAGCAACCTTTACACAGGGAAGACAAGAAATGACGACAGCCAATGACATCCTGAAGCAGATCAAGGACAACGACGTTAAGTTCGTCGACCTGCGCTTTACGGACCCGAGGGGAAAGCTGCAGCACGTCACGATGGATGTTTCGGCGGTCGATGAGGACATGTTCGCCGATGGCGTGATGTTCGACGGCTCGTCCATCGCGGGGTGGAAGGCGATCAACGAGTCCGACATGGTGCTCATGCCGGACACCGAGACGGCGCACATGGACCCGTTCTTCGCGCAGTCGACCATGGTCGTGGTCTGCGACATCCTCGACCCGGTTTCGGGCGAATCCTACAACCGCGACCCGCGCGGCACGGCGAAGAAGGCGGAAGCCTACCTGCGCTCGGAAGGTTTTGGCGACGAGGTCTATGTCGGCCCCGAGGCCGAGTTCTTCGTCTTCGACGACGTGAAGTACAAGGCCGATCCCTACAACACCGGCTTCAAGCTCGACTCCTCGGAACTGCCGTCTAACGACGACGCCGACTACGAGACCGGCAATCTCGGCCACCGGCCGCGCGTCAAGGGCGGCTATTTCCCGGTCCCGCCGGTCGACTCGCTCCAGGACATGCGCTCCGAGATGCTGTCGGTGATGGCCGAGATGGGCGTCGTCGTCGAGAAGCACCACCACGAGGTGGCTGCCGCCCAGCACGAGCTCGGCATCAAGTTCGACACGCTGACGCGCAACGCCGACAAGATGCAGATCTACAAGTACGTCATCCACCAGGTGGCCAACGCCTACGGCAAGACGGCGACCTTCATGCCGAAGCCGATCTATGGCGACAACGGCTCGGGCATGCACGTGCACCAGTCGATCTGGAAGGACGGCAAGCCGACCTTCGCCGGCAACGAGTATGCCGGCCTGTCGGAGAGCTGCCTGTTCTACATCGGCGGCATCATCAAGCACGCCAAGGCGATCAACGCCTTCACCAACCCGTCGACCAACTCCTACAAGCGCCTGGTGCCCGGCTTCGAGGCGCCGGTCCTGCTCGCCTATTCGGCGCGCAACCGTTCCGCCTCCTGCCGCATCCCCTTCGGCTCGTCGCCGAAGTCGAAGCGCGTCGAGGTCCGCTTCCCGGACCCGACCGCCAACCCCTATCTCGGCTTCGCGGCGATGCTGATGGCCGGTCTCGACGGCATCAAGAACAAGATCCACCCCGGCCAGGCCATGGACAAGGATCTCTACGACCTGCCGCCGAAGGAACTGAAGCGCATCCCGACCGTCTGCGGCTCGCTGCGCGAGGCGCTGCAGAGCCTCGACAAGGACCGCGGCTTCCTGAAGGCCGGCGGCGTCTTCGACGACGACCAGATCGACGCCTATATCGAGCTCAAGATGGCCGAGGTGATGCGCTTCGAGATGACGCCGCACCCGGTCGAGTTCGACATGTACTACTCGGCCTGACCTCCCAAGACGGCCACGGACGGGCCGCGCCGGCAACGGCGCGGCCCTTCTTCTTTCCTACCCAGCCAAGGCCGCCGTACTGCCGTCCGCCGGATTTACCTTCTTTTTAGCTCGGCCGAATATATGGATGGGATAATAGAAGGGAAAACTGGCGGGCGGGAGAGGCATGAAGTCACGCAAGACAAGCAGCGATGCAACGAATGAAGATTCGTCGGCCACCTTCGCCGGCGACACGCGCGGATCAGTGGCGCTTATGATGGCCCTCGCCATCGCCTGTATCGCTATTGCAATTGGACTTGCGATCGACTTTGCCAATGCCGTCAGCGCCCGTGATCGGCTTCAGCATGCCCTCGACGCCGCCGTGCTCGCCGGCGCATCCGACTCCGGGGCCAGCTGGAGGACCAATGCGCAGCAAATCCTCGCCGGCCAGCTTCAAACGGACGAACTGACCGGACTGACGGCGACGTTCTCGAAGGACAATGCGGGCGTGGTGTCCGCGCGAGCGTCGCGTGAGGTTCGGACCTATTTCGGTGGCCTCATCTCGGCGATGTACGTGCCTGTCGCCGTCCAGGCCACGGCGGCGGCTTCCGCACCGCCGGCCGACCCGGTCTGCATCCTGGTCAAGAATCCAAGCGCCGGCCAGGCCCTGCTCGTCAATTCGGGTGCCGTCGTCCAGGCCCCAAACTGTCAGATCCACGTTGCCTCGACCGCCAGTCCGGCAGCCATTTTCAACGCCGGCAGCAATATCCAGACGACGAAGATATGCATCGCGGGGGGCAACATCATCGACAATGGCGGCACGCATCCCAACCTCGAACGCAATTGCCAGACGGTCAGCGATCCGTTCGCCGGCAACCTCCCCTCGCCCGGCTCGCTGAACTGTACCTTCAACGGCGGCAACTGGAACGGCGGCACGGTCAACATGAAGCCCGGCGTCTATTGCGGCTGGTTCAACTTCAACGGCGCCCCGACAGTGAATTTCGAGCCGGGCCTCTATGTGATCCGGAACGGCGGCTTCAACGTGAATGGCGGCACCTGGAGCGGCAACGACGTCACCTTCCATTTCGCCGATTCCTCGACGATCCAGTTCAACTCGGCCGTGCGCGCCTACCTGAAGGCCCCGACCAGCGGCACCTATTCCGGCATCCTCATCTACGAGCCCCACACGGCTGCGCAGTCGAACTTCATCCTGAACGATTCGGCCGGTCACGAGCTCGAGGGCCTGATCTATCTTCCGAACCGCAACGTGACCATCAACAGCGGCGCGCATGCGACGCTCGACAAGCTCACGATGGTGGTGAACACGCTGATCCTCAACTCGATGAACTGGTCCGTCGGTCCATACTCGCGACGACCTCTCGGGACGACCGGCAGCGGCCGGGGCGTGGTTCGTCTGGCGCGATAGCCGGCTGGACGACGGCCCTTCAGTCGTCCTCCAGCGTACCCAGAAAGGCGGCCAGCGCCTCGCGGCCCCTGTCGTTGAGGCTGAAGGGTTCGATCTGGCTGTGACCGGATGGGGGTTCGGGCGCGGTCGAGTAATGCTCGATGACGTCCGCGAGCGTCGTCAGCTGCCCCGCATGCATGTAGGGCGGGCGCGAGAAGGCGCCGCGCAGCGACGGCGTCTTGTAGGCGCGCTCGAGCTCGTGGCTGTCGGTCAGCATGAAGCGGAGCTCGGCGCAGTCGCCGCCGGCATCGCTGTACCGGCCGAGGCAGTTGAAGGGGTCTTTGCGCACCGGTTCGATCGCGGCTGCGCGTCCGCGGTCCTCCGGGAGCCCTTCGGCGGCCGGCACGCCGGTGTTGTGGAAATGGTCGTCGGTGAAGCGCGGTCCGTTGTGGCAGTCGATGCAGTTCGCCCTGCCAATGAACAGCCTCAGCCCCTCGATCTCCAACGGCGTCAGGCGGGCGCCCTCCTCCGGCTGCCGGCCGTTCGCAATGGCGTCGGCGAAGCGGTCGAACCGCGTCGGCGCGTGCAGGACGGTGCGCTCGAAGGCTTCGATTGCCTTGCCCATGTTGGCGAAGACGGTATCGACGGCCGCGCGCTCGTCATCCGCCATTTCCGCCCACGCCTGTGTGACGCCATCGTCGCCGAGCGGCCCGGCATGCCGCGGCAGGTTCCCGAGATCGGGCAGCGGGCCGAAGACCGCCTCGTAGCTCTGCCGGTACCGTGCCGCCATACGGTGGGCGAAGGCGGTGCGGTCGCCGCCATGCTCGTTGGCATCCTCCAGCGGTCCCAGCGCCTGGCTCCAGAGGCTGTCCTTGCGTCCATCCCAGAACTGCCACGGGCTGTAGGCCGTGCCGGCGATGGGCATCGTGCGGCGCGCGGTCGTCCCGATGCCGCGGGCGAGCGGCAGGTCGTCCTGGAACTGCCGCTCGGGGATGTGGCAGGTGGCGCAGGACACGGTTCCGTCGCGGCTGAAGCCTGTGTCGAAGAACAGCGCCTCGCCCAGCGCGGCCGCGGCCGGGTCGTCGGCATACCTGTTCGAAGGATTGGGCGGCAGCGGAGGCAGCGCCGAGAGGGAGAGCGATGCGATCACGCGCTTCTCGTCGTCGGTGAAGTTCGCCTCTCCGCAGCCGGCCGCGAGCACCGTCGCGGCAAGTGTGGCGAGAAGGATCGCGCGGGAACTGCGCATCGCTGCCTCAGATGACGATGTTGAAGGTGATGCGGTCTTCGCCAACCGGCGATGTGACGACAAGGTCGAGCACCCACCAGCCGCCCATGTTGAAGCGCATGCCCTCGATGCGGTAGCGCCCTTCCCCGAGGTGCCCGGTCGCCTGCGGACTGGTGGGAAGGCCGTGCCCGTGCTGCGGCATACCGCCGTCGACCGCGATTTCGGCGTCCTCGACGGCACCGCCTTCCGGAGAGGTCACAGTGACGATCCACGAGTGCAAGGTGCCCTGACGCAGCGGCTCCTCCTCGGGCTCGATGGCAACCGAATAGAGGCCGCCGTCCGTCATCCTCGAACGCGACAGGTCGAGGTCGTCCGGAGGCGGCGCCATCATGCGCATCGCCACGATCCCGCCAATGGCGAGAACGGCGACCGCGACCGCTGCAAGAATCCACTTCCACATGACCGCTCTCCCGTTGCAGCAACCGAGCTAGGGCTTCCAGCGACAGGAAGGTCAAGAAGGTTTTTTCTGCCGCAAGGGGCGGCCGCCTCAGACCTCCTGCGGCAGGCGGAAGCGGTACTCGCTAACCTGGCGGTAGATTTCGCCTGGCCAGAGCGCCGTCTGCGGAAAATGCGGCCAGTTGGGCGCGTCGGGCCACATCTGCGGCTCGAGGCAGAGCCCGGCGCGGGGCGCATAGGTTCGCCCGCCAAGCCCCCGCGCGCCGATCTGCGTGAAATTGCCGTCGAAAAACTGCAGGCCCGGCTCGGTCGTCCACAATTCCATCTCGACGCCCGAGCGGGTGCCCTGCAGCCAGGCAGCGCGACGCATCGGGCCACGGCTCGAGGCGAGGCAGAAATTGTGGTCGTAGGACATCACCTCCGCTTCCCATTCGAGCCGGATCGGACGTGGAAGCAGGAAGTCGTAGGGCGTCCGCTCAACCGGGACGACATGGCCCGTCGGCACCAATTCGTGGTCGACGGGCAAATAGGCGCTCGCGGCGATTGCGAGACGATGGTCGAGGATATCGCCGGACCCGCCGTTGTCGAGGTTGAAATAGGAGTGATGGGCGAGATTGCAGAGCGTGGGTCGGTCGCTGGCCGCCTGCAGTTCAATGACCAGCGTCGCGGGTCTCCTGATCCGATAGGTGCAGGAGATCTCGATCGTGCCGGGAAAGCCTTCGGGGTCGTGCGGGTCGGTCAGCGCCAGCGAGACGAAGTCCTCGCCGACCGCGACCGTACGCCAGAGGCGGTCATGCAGCCCCTGCCGCCCGCCGTGCAGGGCGTGAGGCGTGCCGTCGACCTCGTAGCGCTCGCCATCGAGCACGAAGCGGCCGTCGCGCAGGCGGTTGGCGTTGCGCCCCACGATCGCGCCGAAGTAGCGCGAGTGCACGGGATAGTCGTCGAAGCGGTCGAAGCCGAGCACCAGCGGCTCGGCATGCCCCTCGAGGCGAAGGTCCTGCACGATCGCCCCCCAATCGAGGATGCGTGCCGTCAGACCCCCAGCCGAGAGCGTGTGGCGGGTGACGATCTCCGAGGATTCCGTCAGCCCGAACGCCTCCCCCGCCTCCATCCGCCTCCCCTACAGTCCCAGCCCGCCGATGCAGACATACTTGGTGTCGAGATAGTCCTCGATGCCCTGGCGGCCGCCCTCGCGGCCAAGGCCCGACTCCTTGACACCGCCAAATGGCGCCTCGGGCGTCGTGATGAGCCCCTCATTGACGCCGACCATGCCGTATTTCAGCCCCTCCATCACGCGGAAGGCGCGGCCGAGATCGCCGGTGTAGAAGTAGCAGGCGAGGCCGAATTCGGTGTCGTTGGCGAGGCGAACCGCCTCCTCCTCCGTCTCGAAGCGGAAGACCGGCGCCACCGGACCGAAAATCTCCTCCTTCATGAAGCGCATCTCGGGCGTCGCGCTGGAGATCACGGTGGGCTCGAAGAAGGAGCCGCCGAGCTGGTGGCGGTGGCCGCCGGTGACGATCCTGCCGCCCTTGCCGCTCGCGTCGGCGATCAATTCCTCGACCTTCTCGACGGCCTTCTCGTCGATGAGCGGCCCCTGCTGGACACCGTCGTCGAGGCCCGGTCCGACCTTCAGTTTTCGCGACGCATCGGCCAGCTTCTCGACGAACTGGTCGTAGACGCCCGCCTGGACGAAGAACCGGTTGGTGCAGACGCAGGTCTGGCCCGAGTTGCGGTACTTGGCGACCATCGCGCCCTGGACCGCGCGATCGATGTCGGCGTCGTCGAAGACCAGGAACGGCGCGTTGCCGCCGAGTTCCATGGACACCTTCTTGACCGTCGATGCCGACTGCTCGATCAGGATCTTGCCGACCTCGGTCGAGCCGGTGAAGGTGATCTTCCTGACCAGCGGGTTGGTGCAGAGTTCCTTGCCGATCTCCGAGGCGGAGCCCGTCACCACGTTGACGACGCCCTTCGGGATGCCGACCTCCTCGCACAGCGCGCCCCAGGCGATGCCCGAATAGGGCGTCTGCGAGGCCGGCTTGATGACCGCCGTGCAGCCGGCGGCGATCGCCGGCCCGATCTTGCGCGACAGCATCGACGAAGGGAAATTCCAGGGCGTGATCGCGGCGATCACGCCGACAGGCTCCTTGGTGACGAGGACGCGCCGGTCGGCCCAGGGCGACGGGACGACGTCGCCATAGGTGCGCCGTGCCTCCTCGGCGAACCAAAGAATGTAGGCGGCCGAAATCGCGATCTCGCCCTTGGCTTCCGCCAGCGACTTGCCCTGCTCCATCGTCAGCAGCTCGGCGAGCGGGGACTGGTTGTCCATGATCGCGTCGTGCAGCGCGCGCAGCATCTTTGCGCGGTCCGGCGCGCTCGTCTTGCGGAACGTCAGGAACGCTTCCTGCGCTGCCTCGATCGCACGCCGCGTCTCGGCCGCTCCGGACTTCGGCACCGTACCGATCTTCTGCCCGTTCGCCGGGTTGGTGACGTCGATCGTCGCGCCGGAATCGGCCTGCACCCAGGCGCCGCCGATCAGGTTCGCCTCGCGCCTGAAATGGCTCGTCTTCTGCAGCATGCGTTTTCTCCCTCGTGCGGTGAGCCGAAGCGGCAGCTGCCGCCCGTTGTCCTGCCCGCGCCTGGAGATTGACATAACTCCCGTCGCCGGGCTCGGCAATGCCGTGACGTCAGCCGAACACGGCTTCGGCGACGAGGAGCCAGACGGACGCCGTCACGGCGGCGAGCGCCGTCGTCGCCAGCATCATGTTGCTGGCAAGCGCTTCTCCGGTGCGGAAGCGCGCCGCGATCAGGTAGGGATTGATGCCGGTCGGCAGCGACGCCGCGGCGACCGCGACCTTCGCCGTCAGGGGCTGCAGCCCGAGGAGCCAGGAAAAAGCCAGCACGATGGCCGGCAGCAGCACGAGCTTGAACGGGGCAAGCGCCAGCGCCTGCGCCACGGCGCGCGCCATGCCGAAGCGGACGAGCCCCAGACCGACCGCCAGCAGGGCGACCGTCCCCGCGACGCCGGAGATCGACTGCACGAGGCGGGAAGCGAATTCAGGCAGCGGCACCCCGGTGATCCGCCAGGCAATTCCGCACAGGATGCCGATGATGATGGGGTTTCCGAAGAAGGCGCGCAGGAAGTCCCGCACCACTCTTCCCGGCGAGAGGGCGCCGGACTGCCGGTCGGCCCAGGCGAGCAGGATGATGCTCGCCGCCATCATGACCGGCAGGTGCACCATCAGGATCATCGACATGACCTCGAAGCCGGCCTGGCCGTAGATCCCGAGGATGAGCGGGACGCCGATCAGCATCAGGTTCGAGAAGGAGACGGACACGCCGGCGACAACGCCGGCGCGGGAATCGCGGCCGAAGAAGCGCGTCGCCGTGAACTGCCCCGCGGCCCAGACGATCGCCACTCCGGCGAAGTAGCTGAGCCACAGCGACCACGGGTCGATGCCCTCGAACTCGGCCTCGACCAGCGTGCGGAAGAGAAGGACCGGAAGGAGCAGCGCCACCGCGAATTCGGTCAGGGCCTCCCCTACCCTCGGCCCGACGACCCGCAGGCGGCCAGCGATATAGGCGATCGCGACGAGGCCGAAGACCAGGGCGATGTTCTCGAAGATCGACGGCATGGCAGGCATCCGGCGGGACTTGATGCCGGCTCGAGCCGAAGCCCGCGTCCGCTCGACGCGGAGAGCCTCGGCTTGCCTTTCGCCGGCACATGCCGTCCCTATATGTCAGGAAACCCGCCATGGATACCGGATGCTCAGAATCGCCATTGCCGTCGCGGCACTTCTCATGGCCGCCCCGGCCCTCGCCACGGAGGCCGGCTGGGCGCTGCTGCGCGAGGGAGGCCACGTCGTGTTCCTGAACCATGCCAACGCGACCGGCACGCATGATTCGGCCAGTTTCGACATCGAGAACTGCCGCACCCAGCGCAACCTCTCCGATCGGGGCCGCAACCAGGCGCGCCGAATCGGAGCGCTCTTCGCCGCCCGTGCCGCCCCGGTCGACCAAGTCTATTCGAGCCGCTACTGCCGGGCCCGCGACACCGCCGAGATCGCCTTCGGCGCCTCGCGGGTCGAGACGATCGAGGCGCTCGACCTGCTGACGGGCGAGGAGGACGAGGAGACGCTTGCGGCGCGCGTGGAGGCGATCATGGAGATCGTCCGCGGCTACACCGGCTCCGGCAACCTCGTCATGGTCACCCACGACGCCAACGTGCAGGCCTGGGCGGGCGTGCGTCCGCGCGAAGGCGAGGCCGTCATCGTGGCGCCCGAGGGGGACGGGCTGCGCTCTGCCGCGCGCATCGTCTTCAACTGAACGCTCGGGTTCCGACTAGGCCGATACTTTTGGGCAAGCTCACTCTTTTCCCGGACGGCAAAACGAACTAGAGGCAGTCGCTGAACCCGGATAAGCAATGACCGCCGCCGAGGACCGCCCGTGACATCGACATTCGACAGGGTTGCCGACATCATCGCCGAGACGAGCGAGATCGACCGCGACAAGATCACTCCACAGAGCCACACGATCGACGATCTGGGCATCGACAGCCTCGATTTCCTCGACATCGTCTTCGCCATCGACAAGGAGTTCGGGATCAAGATCCCGCTCGAGAGGTGGACGCAGGAGGTCAACGAGGGCAAGGCCACGACCGACGAGTACTTCGTGATGGAGAATCTCTGCGCGAAGGTCGATTCGCTGGTGGCGGCAAAGGCCGCCTGATCCGGCGGACGAACAGGAAGGGCTGGCCAGCCGATGAGCGACCGCGACGTCCTGGTGACCGGCATCGGACTGGTGTCGTGCCTTGGCGAAGGCGTGGAGGCGCATCGTTCCGCGCTCGCCGCTCCGGCGGCCGTGCGGCCGCCCGTCGACCGCGACCGCTTCGCGCCCTACAGCGTCCATCCGCTGCCCGAGATCGACTGGAGCGGCCAGATCCCCAAGCGCGGCGACCAGCGCCAGATGGAGACCTGGCAGCGCCTCGGAACCTACTGCGCCGGGCTTGCCCTGCAGGATGCCGGGATCAAGGACGACGAAGCGCTCTGCGGCACGATGGACATGATCGTGGCGGCAGGCGGCGGCGAACGCGACGTCGCCGTCGATGCCTCGATCATGGAGGCGGCGACGACCCGGAGCGACCACGACATCCTGCTCAACGAGAAGCTGACGACCGAGCTTAGGCCCACCCTCTTCCTGGCCCAGCTTTCGAACCTGCTCGCCGGCAACATCTCGATCGTCCACAAGGTCACGGGCTCGTCCCACACCTTCATGGGCGAGGAAGGCGCCGGCGTGGCGGCCGTCGAGACCGCCGTCGCACGCATCCGGGCCGGACGCGCGACGCACATTCTTGTCGGCGCCTCGTTCCAGACCGAGCATCCCGACATGCTGCTCGGCTACGAGCTCGGCGGCTATCTCCACCGCGGCGAATGGCGGCCCGTCTGGCAGCGACGCGAGAGCGAGGGGGGCGGCGTCGTCACCGGTTCCGGCGCGGCGTTCCTGGTCCTCGAATCGCGGCAGCATGCGGAGGCACGCGGACGCGAGCCCTACGCCCGGATCGACGCGGTCGTGTCCGATGCCGCGCCCCGCATGCGGGCCGGCCTGGATGATGCGATCGAGGCACTCCTCGAGCGGCTTCCGCCGCCTGCCGGAAACGTCCTCGCCTTGAGCGGCGCTTCGGGCGCCCATGCCGCGACGGTCGCGGAGCGTCAGGCGCTCGAGCGGCGCCAACTTTCCTACCGGGCCTTCTCGAGCTTGACCGGCCACCTGAAAGAGGCACAGTTCCCGTTTGCCGTCGCGCTGGCCGCTATCGGCGCACAGCAAGGCGAGGCCCTTCCGCCGATCGATGCCGAGACCGAGCAGGCGGCCGCGTCGGCATTCGATGCCGTCGTGGCGACCGCGATAGGTTATCATCGGTCCGAAGGAGCGGCGTTGCTGAGAAGCGCCTAAGCCCGGAGTTATCGCGCCTTGAACACGACTGACCATCTCGGGCGTCCCGTAGCCGTCGTCACAGGAATCGGCGTGGTGACGTCACTCGGCGTCGGCAAGAGCGAGAACTGGGCGGCGCTGACGGGCGGCCGCTCGGGCATCCACCCGATCACCCGCTTCCCGACCGATCATCTCGCCACGACCATTTCCGGCATGGTCGACTTCCTGCCTTCGAGCGACAAGGGCGCCAGCGCGCTGACCTACGAGCTCGCCGACCTCGCCGCCGAGGAAGCCGTGGCACAGGCTGGGCTGGATGCGGGAGAGTTCGGGGGGCGGCTGTTCCTGGCCTCACCGCCGGTCGAGATCGACTGGCGCGAGCGCTTCCAGCTCCATCAGGGCGGCTCGGGACAGAACGCCTATGAGCGGCTCCTCGATGCGGCACGCCGGCTCGACACGCTCGACGTCTTCGAGGCCACGCAGTTCGGCAGCATCGCGGACCGCATCGCCGGAAAGTTCGGCACACGAGGATTGCCGATCACGCTGTCGACCGCCTGCGCGTCGGGCGCCACCGCCATCCAGCTCGGCGTCGAGGCGATCCGCCGCGGCGAGTGCGAGCGCGCACTCGCCATCGGAGCCGATGGGTCGGCGACCGCCGAGGCGCTGATCCGGTTCTCGCTGCTGTCGGCGCTGTCGACGCAGAACGAGCGGCCGGAGAAGGCCTCGAAACCCTTCTCGAAGGATCGCGACGGGTTCGTTCTGGCCGAAGGATCGGGCGCGCTGGTCCTGGAATCGCTTGAAAGCGCCACCCGCCGCGGGGCGGAGATCCTGGGCGTGATCCGGGGCTGCGGCGAGAAGGCCGACGACTTCCACCGCACGCGCTCCAAGCCGGACGGCTCGCCGGCGATCGCGGCCGTGCGCGGGGCGCTGGCGGATGCCGGGATGGCCGAGGACGAGATCGACTACGTCAACGCGCATGGCACCTCGACGCCCGAGAACGACAAGATGGAGCACCTGTCGCTCTCCACCGTCTTCGGCGAGCGCATGCGCACGATCCCGATCTCTTCGAACAAGTCGATGATCGGGCATACCCTGTCGGCAGCGGGCGCGGTCGAGGCTGCCTTCTCGCTGATGACGATGCGCGAGGGGGTGATCCCTCCCACCATCAACTACGACAATCCGGACCCGGCGATCGAGCTCGACGTCGTGCCGAACCAGAGCCGGCGCGCAAACGTGCGCTCGGTGCTCTCCAACTCGTTCGGCTTCGGCGGCCAGAACACCTGCCTTGTCATGGCGCGCGAACCGGTCTAACCGGCAGGCCGCAACAGGGGCCCTTCATGCGCGCACTGCAACTCGTCGAGGAACGGCGGCTCGAGGTCGTCGAGCTGCCCGAGCCGCCAGCACCCGCGGCCGGCGAAGCCACTGTGCGGATCGCCGCCGTGGCGCTCAACCATATCGACGTCTGGGGCTGGCGGGGCATGGCCTTCGCCAAACGCAAGATGCCGCTGACGGTGGGCGCCGAGGCGAGCGGCGTCGTCGAGGCGATCGGACCCGGCGTCTCGAACGTCCTGCCCGGGCAGCTCGTCTCGATCTACGGGGCGCGGATATGCGGGCTTTGCCGGGCCTGCCGCGAGGGCCGCGACAATCTCTGCGAGAACGTCGGCGGCGTGCACGGCTTCCATCTCGACGGCTTCGCGCAGGACCGCATGAACCTGCCGGCACGCCAGCTGGTGCCGGCGCCGCCCGGCGTCGACGCGATTGGCGCCGGCGTGGCACCCGTCACCTTCGGCACCGTCGAGCACATGCTGTTCGACAATGCGCGGCTCGAGCCGGGCGAGACGATCCTCGTCCATGCCGGCGGGTCCGGGATAGGGTCGGCGGCAATCCAGCTCGCAAGGCGCATGGGCTGCACCGTGATCACCACCGTCGGCTCCGACGACAAGATCGAGAAGGCGCGCGCGCTCGGCGCCGACCACGTCATCAACTACCGCGAGGACCGCTTCGAGGGCGTGGTGCGCAAGATCACCCGCAAGAAGGGCGTCGACGTCGTCTTCGAGCATGTCGGGGCCGACACCTGGGCGGGCTCGATGCTGGCGCTTCGGCGCGGCGGCCGGATCGTCACCTGCGGCTCGACATCGGGCGTCTCGACGCAGATGAACCTGATGCAGCTCTTCCAGCAGCAGATCAAGATTTTTGGCTCGTTCGGCTGCCGCATGCAGAACATGACCGATGCGATGGCCAAGATGGCCGCGGGAACCGTTGCGCCGGTGATCGACCGGGAGGTCGGGCTCGATTCGATCGGCGAGGCGCTGGAGCGCATGGAGAGCCGGCAGGTCTTCGGCAAGATCGTCCTCAGGATGGACTGATGGCCGCCCTCGGCCCACGCATGCGGCCGCTGGCGATCCGGATCGCGCGCGCTGCGAAGCGGATCGAATACTGGCTAATCGCGCGCGTGGCGCTGGCGGCGCTATGGCTCTGCCGCCTGGCCCCGGCCGACAAGGTGCTGCCGATCGCCGATAGGGTCGCGCGCCGCGTCGGCCCCTGGTTCGGCCGCCACCGCGTCGCGCTCGACAATCTGCGCCGCGCCTATCCCGAGAAGTCGGAGGAAGAGATCGCGGCGATCGCCTCCGACATGTGGGGCAACATGGCGCGGCTGGCCTTCGAGTACATCTTCCTGGAGCAGCTCTTCGACTTCGACCCCCAGCGCCCGGATGCCGGCCGGATCGAAGTGGTCGGCGCCGAACTGTTCGAGAAGCTGCGCGACGACAAGCGGCCGCACATCATGTTCACCGGCCATGTCGGCAATTTCGAGCTGCTGCCGGTCGCAGCGGCGACGTTCGGGCTCCCGCTGACGGCGTTGTTTCGCGCCCCCAACAATCCCTATCTCGCCGAGTACATCTTCTCGACCCGCAACGCTTCCATGGGCGATCTTCTCGCCTCGCGCACGGGAGCCGCCTTCACGCTCGCCCGCATCCTGGAGAGCGGCGGCAATATCGGGGTTCTGGTCGACCAGAAATTCAAGCGCGGCCTGCCCACGACTTTCTTCGGCCGCGAGTGCCTGACGAGCCCGCTGCTGCCCAAGCTGGCGCGGCAATATGACTGCGACGTCTATCCGGCGCGCTCGATCCGCCTGCCGGGCAACCGCTTCCGGCTGATCGTCGAGGACCGGCTGGAACTGCCGCGGACGCCGGAAGGCGTGATCGACGTCAGGGCGACGGCTCAGCTCCTCAACGATGTCGTCGAGCGGTGGGTGCGCGAACATCCCGGCCAATGGATGTGGTTCCACAAGCGCTGGGGGCGGTAGTCAGTAGTAGTTCATCACCGCGTGGCGCGCCTCGGCGAAGAACAGCCAGCGCTCGATGAACACGCCGACGCCATAGCCGGCGAGGGCAAGGACCGACAGCAGCACCGCGCCCGTGCCGCCCCGCGGCCACAGGACGGCCCCGACCAGCACCAGCAGGACCGGCAGGACGAGCCCGGCCGCGAAGGCGATGCGGAACAGCTTCGAAGCGTGCTTGCGCGCGATCCTGAAACCCATCTCGCGCGTGAGGTAGTTGTCGGTCATGTGCGGCGGCTCGAAGAGGCGCACCCTGCCGATAGGGCCGAGGCCGGTCGCGGTCTCAGGGGTCGAGCGCGGTCGCAGCCGGCGCAGGCGGTTGCGCCAGGCGAGCTTGGCCGCCCAGGCGGCGGCGAGGAAGCCGACGGAGAGGAGCGCGGCAGAGACGAAACTGCCGCCTCCAAGCGCAGCGAAGAAGGTCGACAGGAGTGCCCCGCCCGCTCCCGCGAACAACAGGTAGGTCATCGGCGTCAGGGGGGTATTCCAGGCCTCCACGGCGCGGATCGAGGCGTAGATCATCGCGGTGCAGTAGACGGTCGCCGCCGACATCGCCGCGCCGAACAGGCCCGGAAGCAAGAAATGCCGTCCCTGCACGACCGCGGCATAGGCGACCACCAGCAGCGGCACGAAGGTCAATATAGCCATCACGCCCTCGCGCGACAGCCAGCTCGACCGCCACTGCGAAAGCGCCCGCCAGCCACGCTGCGGGTTGCGGAGGTGGAAGACGGACGAGACGAGCCCTCCTGCGATCATCCCAAGCGCAAGGAGCCAGGCGATCCGGGCGGGCAGCGTCACGGGGTCGAGCAGCCCGAGCGCCAGCAGCGCGGCGAGGCCGTAGCCGGCACCGGACAGCGTGGTGAAGAAGACGATCGACAGGGCCGGATGCATCAGATGCGGTCCAGCATGCTGTCGACCCAGGCGAGGAAGCCGGTGGCCCCGGCCGTGCCGGCAGCCGCCGGAGGCGCCGAGGCCAAGAGATCGCTGCGCGGCCGCGGCGGCAGGTACTTGTTGACCGGACGCGTCCCCTGCTCCGGCATGAGGTCTATGCCGCGCCGCTCGGCCACCATCACGGAGACGGCCGAGGACGGGTCGGCCAGGTCGCCGAAGTGGCGGGCATTGGTCGGGCAGGTGCGCACGCAGGACGGCACGCGGTCCGGCTCGGGGATCGTCTCGTTGTAGATGCGGTCGATGCACAGCGTGCACTTCTTCATCACGCCGGCCGCAAGGTCCATCTCGCGCGCGCCGTAGGGACAGGCCCAGGCGCAGAGGCCGCAACCGATGCACATGTCCTCGTCGACGAGCACGATGCCGTCGTCGCCGCGCTTGTAGGAGGCGCCGGTCGGGCAGACCGTGACGCAGGGCGCGTCCTCGCAATGGAGGCAGGATTTGGGGAAGTGCACGATCCGCGCCGCGCCCTTCTCGCCGACGATCTCGCCCCCTTCGGGCACGACCTCGTAGCTGTGGACGCGGTTGAGCCAGGCGCCGGACACCGCGGGACCGTAGGGATCCTGGTCCGACAGCGCAGAGCCATAGCCGCCGGTGTTCCATTCCTTGCAGCTGACGACGCAGGCATGGCAGCCGACGCAGATGTCGAGGTCGATGACGAGGCCGAGCTTCTTCGGGGTGGGCAGTGCCGGCAGGCTGGTCAACGGCTCCACTCCTGCCCGTAGCGGAGCTCACGCGGGACCTCAGACACCGGCACGGGCGCCGGCTCGAAGCGCGGCTCGGATGCCTCGGCCGGCTCGGCGCGCTCGATGCGGACGCGGAGATCGTACCAAGCCGCCTGTCCGGTCACCGGATCGGAGTTCGAGCGGCGCCCCCCTCCGGGCAGAAGCTCGCTGATCAGATGGTTGAGCAGAAAACCTTCCTCCGTCTCGGGCGTGCGGGGGGCGAGCGCCCATGCGCCGCTCCGCTTGCCGATCGCGTTCCATGTCCAGAGCGTCTGAGCGTTGCCGGAGGCGCTGCGCGCGACCCGCACCCTGATCCGGCCATGGCGGGAGGTCAGCCATGCCCAATCGCCATCCTGAAGGCCAGCGGCCGCGCACACCTCGTCGGGCACGAAGAGGCGGTTCTTCGTGTGGATCTGCCGCAGCCAGGCGTTCTGCGAGTGCCAGGAGTGGTACATCGCCATCGGGCGCTGGGTGATCGCGTGGAGCGGGTAGTCGCCGACCGCGACGCCCTCCTCCTCGAGCGGCGCGTACCATTCGGGCAGCGGAGAGAAGGCCGCAAGGATGCGTGGCCGGTAGTTCTCGGGCGCGACAGGCTCGCGCAAGCCTTCGGCCGACAGCCTGAACTTCTGCAGGATCTCCGAATAGAGCTGGAAGATGACCGGCTGCGGCTTGTCGAAGAAGCCCATCCTGACGGCGAAATCCTGATAGGCGGCGTTGGCGTGCTTGAAGAAGCGGGCCTCCTCTGGGATTTCGGCGGAGAAGAACGAGCCGTTCTCGACATAGCGGGCGAGCTGGTCGGGGTTCACCGCTCCCCTGCCCGCGCGGCTGCCGTCGGTGCCGCGAAATCCGACGAGGGGCCCGATGCCCGGCCGCCGCTCGTGGCGGATGATGTAGTCCGCATAGTCGCGGTAGAGCGGCTTGCCCTTGCCATCGACGAAGCCCGGCAGCCCGAGCCGCGCGCCGAGATCGAGCAGCACCGACTGGAACGGCCGCACGTCGCGATCCGGCGCCAGGATCGGCCAGCGGATCGCGTCGTTGACTGCGTCGGGCTCCGAGATCGGCCGGTCGAGCAGCGATATGCAGTCGTGGCGCTCGAGATAGGTCGTGTCGGGCAACACAAGGTCGGCATAGGCCACCGTCTCCGACGCGTAGGCATCGGCCACGATGATCCGCGGTATCCGATACTCGCCCGTCGCCTCGTCCTTCTCCTCCAGCATGGCGATGGTGCCGGCGGTGTTCATCGACGAGTTCCACGCCATGTTCGCCATGTAGAGGAACAGCGTGTCGATCGGATAGGGGTCGGCCGCATGGGCGTTCGGGATCGCCATGTGCATCAGGCCGTGGGCGGCGATCGGCGCATCCCAGGAGAAGGCCTTGTCGAGCCGCGCGGGATTTCCGTCCGCATCCACCAGCAGGTCCTCCGGCCCGAGCGGGAAACCGAGATGCGGGCCGGAGAGCGGCTGGTTCGAGCCGAAATGCTCCGCCTTGCCGTGCGGCCGCGGATGCGCCTCGACCGGCTTCGGATAAGGCGGCTCGAACCGGAAGCCGCCCGGGCAGTCGACGGCGCCGATCAGGACCTGGAGAAGATGCAGCGCCCGCGCCGTCTGGAAGCCGTTCGAGTGGGCGGAGATGCCGCGCATCGCATGGAAGGCGACCGGTCGCCCGATGAAGGACTGATGGCGCTCGCCATGCATGTCCGTCCATGGCTGGTCGATCTCGATCGCCTCGTCGAAGGCGACGCGCCCGATCTCGGCTGCCAGACCACGGATTGTCTCGGCGGGAAGCCCCGCCTCGGCCGCCACCGCTTCGGGCGCGTAGCGCGGATCGAGATATTTCTCCGCGAGCAGTTGGAAGGCCGGCACCGCCTCGCGCCCATCATCCAGAGTGAAGCGGCCGGAGAGAGCGGCCCGCGCGCCGCGCGTGCCGAACGGCACGCTGCGCTCCGTCACCGTCTCGAAGACCAGAGGCTTGCCCTCGCCATTCCGGGCGAACAGCCCGTGATCCGAGGAGCCAGGCGAATCAATGACAAGCCAGGAAGCGTTCGAGTAGCGCGCGAGGTAGCCGACATCGATCCGGCGCGCCTTGAGCAGCTCGTGCACGATCGCCAGGACGAGCAATCCGTCGCGGCCAGGGCGGATTCCGATCCAGTCGTCGGCGATGGCCGAATAGCCGGTACGCACCGGGTTAACCGAGACGAAGCGGGCGCCGCCGGCCTTCAGCTTCGAGAGGCCGATCTTGATCGGATTGGAATCGTGGTCCTCGGCAACGCCGAACATGACGAAGAGCCTGGTACGATCCCAGTCGGGGGCGCCGAACTCCCAGAACGAGCCGCCGATCGTCATGATGCCGGCCGCCGCCATGTTGACCGAGCAGAAGCCGCCATGGGCGGACCAGTTGGGGGTTCCGAACTGCTGCGCCCAGAAGCCGGTGAGCGACTGCGACTGGTCGCGGCCGGTGAAGAAGCCGAGCTGCCGCGGATCGTTGCGCCTGACGTCGCCGAGCCAGGCGGTGGCGGTCTCGAGCGCCTCCTCCCAGGAAATCTCCTCGAACCGGCCCGAGCCGCGCGGGCCGACGCGCTTCAGCGGCGCCCGCAGCCTGCCCGGCGAGTAATGCTGCATGATGCCGGCCGAGCCCTTGGCGCACAGCACGCCGCGGTTCACCGGGTGGTCGCGGTTGCCCTCGATGTAGCGTATCCTGCCGTCCTTCAGATGGACGTCGATCCCGCAGCGGCAGGCGCACATGTAGCAGGTCGTCTTGCGAATCTCGTCCGACACCGGACGCGACAGCTCGACCCGGTGATCCGGACTCATCGCAGGCTCCTCCGGCCAAGTCCTAGCCAGAAGACGCGCCAAAGGAAATGGCGGCCCTGCTATCTCCGCAAGGAAGCTGTGACGTCCTCGGACCCGTCGCGGACGATGATGCGCGTGTTGCCGGCGCCGATCTCGCGCACCAGCGTGTAGAAGATGCGGGCGTTGTCGGTGTGGAGGCGCACGCAGCCATGCGAGGCCGGCGTGCCCAGCCGGCTGACGGCGTCAGTCCCGTGAACCGCCCAGCCGCGATCGTAGAACACCGCATAGGGCATCGGCGCGTTGTCGTAGGTGCGCGAGCGCCACATCGTGTGGATGCGCTCCGGGCGGAATTTGCCGGCCGGCGTGATGAAGCCGGCGCGGGCGGTGGAAACGGACCAGGTGTGGATCACCTGGCCATAGCGCTCGACGGTCATGGTCTGGGTCGGGATGTCGACGGTAGCGACAAGGCTGGCCGCATCCGCGGCACCGAGGCCCAGCGCCAGCACCGCCGACGCGCAGACAACACGAAGACTCATTTGCGACACCCCCACGCCACGCTACTCCCCAAGCTTCGGCAAGATTGGCCGAAGCGAGTTCACCCGCAATACAACAAATTGTTGAACGATCGCTAAGCGCTAGCGCCAGCCGGAGCGATGCGCTTGCCTGCCCCCGCCCGGGACTGCCATGCTCCTGTCATGAACGACTCCCTGATGCGGGCCGTGGAGGCGCGGCGCGAGGAAGTGGTTGCCCTGACGCGCGACCTCATCGCCTTCCCGACCGTCAATCCACCCGGCGAGGCCTATACGCCCTGCGCGGAATACCTTGCGGGCTACCTCCGCCGGATGGGCTTCCAGACGCAGATGATCCGCGGCGAAGGCTCGCCCGGCGATACCGACCGCTATCCGCGGACCAATGTCGTGGCGCGCCGCGAGGGGCGAGCACCCGGGCCGACCGTGCACTTCAACTCCCATATCGACGTGGTGGAGGCAGGCGCCGGCTGGACCGTCGACCCCTTCGCCGGGACGGTCCGCTACGGGCGCGTCTACGGCCGCGGCGCCTGCGACATGAAGGGTGGACTGGCGGCATCCATGATTGCGGTCGGGGCCTTCCTGGAGATCCATCCGGACCATCCCGGCGCGATCGAGATATCGGGCACCGTCGACGAGGAATCCGGCGGCTTCGGCGGCGTCGCGCATCTGGCACGCAAGGGCTTCTTCTCGAAGCCGCGCGTCGACCATGTCATCATCCCCGAGCCGCTCAACAAGGACCGCATCTGCCTCGGCCATCGCGGCGTGTGGTGGGCGGAGATCGAGACCAAGGGCCGGATCGCCCACGGCTCGATGCCGTTCCTCGGCGACAGCGCGATCCGCCACATGGGCGCGGTGCTGCACGCCTTCGAGCACGAGTTGTTTCCCGCGCTCGACGCAAAGCAGACGCGCATGCCGGTGGTGCCAGAGGGGGCACGCCGTTCGACCATGAACATCAACTCGATCCATGGCGGGCAGACGGAGGACTTCTTCCCCGGCCTGCCGGCGCCCAACGTCGCGGATTCATGCCGGATCGTAATCGACCGCCGCTTCCTGCTCGAGGAGCAGATCGACACCGTGAAGGAAGAGGTCGTCTCGATCCTCGACCGGCTGAAGCGCGACCGGCCGAGCTTCGACTATGCCATGCGCGACCTGATGGAGGTCCTGCCGCTGATGACCGAGCGCGACGCGCCGGTCGCATCGGCGGTCGCCGAGGGGATCAGGGCGATCTTCAGGCGCGAGCCGGACTACGTCATCTCCCCCGGCACCTACGACCAGAAGCACATCGCCCGCATCGGCCACCTGCACGACTGCGTCGCCTATGGTCCGGGCATACTCGACCTCGCGCACCAGCCGGACGAATGGGTGGGCATCGAGGACATGGTGGAATCGGCCAAGGTCATGGCCATCGGGCTCGAGGCGCTGCTGGTGCGGCCCCGGCACTAGGCGCGGAATCCCGATTTACTCCGCCCCCGTTTCGCGCTTTGATCCGGGCAAAGCATCAACGATCGCGGGGAGTGTGTCATGAAGCTCTTGAAATCAATCGTGCTCGCCACGGCGCTGGCGCTCTCATTGGGTACCGCCGCCAACGCCCAGCGGACCGACATCGTCATCGGCATGGTGCTCGAGCCGCCGCATCTCGACCCGACGGCTGGGGCCGCCGCCGCGATCAAGGAAATCGGCTACCAGAACATCTTCGAGGGGCTGACCCGGATGAACTCGAGCGGCGAGGTGCTTCCCGGCCTCGCCCGATCCTGGGACATTTCCGAGGACGGCAAGACCTACACCTTCCACCTCGCCGAAGGCGTGACCTTCCACGACGGCGCGCCGTTCTCGGCCGAGGACGTGAAGTTCTCGCTCGACCGCGCCCGCGCGGAAGGCTCGACCAACCCGCAGAAGGGCCTGTTTGCCGCGATCGAGAACGTCGAGGTGGTCGACGAGAACACCGTCGAGGTGACCCTCGCCAACCCGCAGGGCAACTTCCTCTTCAACATGGCCTGGGGCGAGGCTGCGATCGTCTCGCCGGCTTCGGCCGACACCAACCCGGAAAACCCGATCGGCACCGGCCCATTCAAGTTCGACAACTGGGCGCGCGGCTCGTCGGTGACGCTGGTCCGCAACGAGGACTACTGGGGCGACGACGTCTATCTCGATCGCGCCGAGTTCCGCTTCGTGCCGGACGCCGCCGCGGCCGTGCCTGCGCTCCTGTCGGGCGACATGCATGCGATGTCGAACATGCCGGCCGGCGACGCGCTGCCGCAGATAGAAGGCGATCCCCGCTTCAAGGTCGTCATCGGATCGACCGAGGGCGAGATCATCCTGTCGCTCAACAACGGCCGCGCGCCCTTCGACAATTTGCAGGTCCGGCAGGCGATCGCCCACGCCATCAATCGCGACGAGATCATCGCGGGCGCGGGCTTCGGCGGCCACGGCACGCCGATCGGCTCCCACTTCCCGCCGCACCACCCCGCCTATGTCGACCTGACCGGCACCTACCCGCACGATCCGGAGCGCGCGAAGGAACTGCTGGCCGAGGCCGGGCATCCCGACGGCCTCTCGGCGACGCTGCGCCTGCCGCCGCCGACCTACGCCCGCGACGGCGGACAGATCGTGGCTGCCCAGCTCCGCCAGGTCGGCATCGATGTCGAGATCATCCCCGTCGAGTGGCCGGAATGGCTGAGCCAGGTCTTCACCGACAAGGATTTCGACATGACGATCATCGGCCACGTGGAGCCGATGGACATCGGCATCTACGCGCGCGACGACTACTATTTCCAGTACCAGAACGACGATTTCGACGCGCTCTACCAGGAGCTGACGGTGACCGTCGACGACCAGAGGCGCAACGAGCTCTACCGCGAGCTCCAGCAGATTCTTGCCGAGGACGCGCCGGTCGGCTTCCTGTTCCAGATGCCGAAGATCGGCGTGTGGGACGCACGCATCAAAGGCATGTGGGAGAACTGGCCGCTCGCCGTCGCCGATCTGAGCCAGGTCCGCTGGACGGAGTAGCCGGCTCCTACTCCTTGCAGGAAGGGCGCAAAATAGCGAGAGCTGATTGCACGGGCGGGGTCGCTGGGCTTCCAAGAGGCTCGCCCCGCCCACCCGCCCTGCTTCGCTCGGCTCCCTACCCTCGAGGCGGAGGGCAATCGGCCCGGACCTCATGACCCTCTTCCTCATCAAGCGGTTGCTGATCGGGCTGGTCACGCTCGTCGTCGCGTCCATGGTGGTGTTCGCCATCATGGAAATCCTGCCGGGCGACCCGGCGCGGCTGATGCTCGGCATGAACGCCACGCCGGATGCGGTGGCCGCGCTGCGCCTGCAGATGGGGCTCGATGAACCGGTCGTCATGCGCTATCTCGACTGGGCCGGCGGCCTCGTCGTCGGCGACTTTGGCCGCTCCTTCACCTATCGCTCGCCGGTCATCGACCTGATCGCGGAGCGAGCCGTCGTCTCGCTGCCGCTGGCCCTGATCGCGCTCTTCCTGTCGACGGCTATCGCAATCCCTGTCGGAGTCTACGCCGCCTCCCGGCGCGGCCGGCTGGGCGACACGATCTCCATGGGCACCTCGCAGGTGGGCGTCGCGGTGCCGAACTTCTGGTTCGGCCTGATCCTCGTCTACATCTTCGCCGTGTGGCTGCAGCTCGTCCCCGCCGGCGGCTTTCCGGGCTGGCGCGGCGGCATCTGGCCGGGCCTCAAGGCCCTCCTCCTGCCGGCGGTGGCGCTCGCCCTCCCCCAGGCCGCGATCCTCGCGCGCGTGACACGCTCGGCCATGCTCGAGGTGCTCGGCGAGGACTACATCCGCACCGCGCGCGCCAAGGGCATGCCGCGCCGGAACGTCCTGTGGCGGCACGCCCTGCGCAATGCGCTGATCCCCGTGCTGACGATCATGGGGCTGCAGTTCGCCTTCCTGCTCGCCGGCACGATCATCATCGAGAACGTGTTCTACCTGCCCGGTCTCGGCCGGCTCGTCTTCCAGGCGATCACCCAGCGCGACCTCATCGTGGTCGAGGGCGTCGTCATGCTTCTGGTGGCGAGCGTCATCATCGTCAACCTCCTGGTCGACCTCTGCTATGCGGCCGTCGATCCGCGGCTCCGGATCGCGCGATGAGCGTCGAGCCGGCACCTTCCGATGATGCCCGCAGCTTTCTGCGGCTTGCCCTGACCAGCGGCTCCTTCGTGACCGGGCTCGTCATTGCCGCCTCGATCGCCGCGATGGCGCTCGTCTCCTTCTTCTGGACACCCTACGACGTGACGCTGCTGCCGGTCGGCAACCGCATGCTGCCGCCCTCGGCAGAGCACTGGATGGGCACCGACCATTTCGGCCGCGACATCCTGTCGATGATCATGGTCGGCTCGCGCAACTCGATCGCCGTCGCCTTCGTCGCGGTCGGCATCGGCATGGCGATCGGCGTGCCGCTCGGTTGCTGGGCGGCGGCCCGCGGCGGCTTCGTCGACGAGGCGCTGATGCGCTTCAACGATCTCGTATTCGCTTTCCCGGCACTCCTTTCGGCGATCATGATCACCGCGATCTTCGGGCCCGGCGCCTTCAACGCCATCGTCGCGATCGGCATCTTCAACGTGCCCGTCTTCGCCCGCGTGGCGCGCGCCGGCGCGCTGTCGATCTGGCCGCGCGAATACATCCTTGCCGCCTGCGCCGCCGGGAAGAGCGGCACGCTGATCACCATCGAGCACATCCTGCCCAACATCGCTTCCATGCTGCTCGTGCAGGGCACGATCCAGTTCGCGCTGGGTATTCTGGCCGAGTCTGGCCTGTCCTATCTGGGCCTCGGCGCGCAGCCGCCGATGCCGTCCTGGGGCCGCATGCTGTTCGACGCGCAGACCCGGATGATGGTGGCGCCGCATCTGGCGATCTTCCCCGGGCTGGCGATCGCGATCACTGTGCTCGGGCTCAACCTGCTGGGCGACGGCCTGCGCGACGCGCTCGACCCGAGGCTGAGGCGGCAGCGATGAGCCTTCTCGAGATCGAGGGCCTGCGGCTCGACATCGGCGCCATGCCTATCCTGAAGGGCATCGACATCGCGATCGGCCAGGGCGAGGTGATGGGGATTGTCGGCGAGTCGGGCTCCGGCAAGTCGATGACTGCGCTCGCCGTCATGAAGCTCATCCCAGAGGCGGCGCGCATGAGCGGCCGAATCGCCTTCGACGGCATCGACATCATGGCGGCGCCCGAGGCAGCCATGAACCGGCTGCGCGGCGACGACATCGGCATGGTCTTCCAGGAGCCGATGACGGCACTCAACCCCGTCAAGACGATCGGCGAGCAGGTGGCCGAGGGGATACGCTGGCACCGCGGCGCCAGCCGTGCCGACGCGGAGGCCGAGGCGCGGCGGATGCTCGACCGCGTCGGCCTGCCGGAGTCAAAGTTCCCGCTGACGCGCTATCCGCACGAGCTCTCCGGCGGCCAGCGCCAGCGCGTCGTCATCGCGATCGCCTGCGCGCTGCAGCCGAAGCTCCTGATCGCCGACGAACCGACGACGGCGCTCGACGTCGTGCTCCAGGCACAGATCCTCGACCTTCTGCGCGATCTCGTGGCGGAACGGCGCATGGCGCTGATGCTGATCAGCCACGACCTCGCCGTGGTCGCCGAGATGGCCGACCGGATCACGATCATGCGCCATGGCGAGGTGATGGAGGCGGGGCTCGCCACCGGCGTGCTGACCGAATTGAAGCATCCCTACACGCGGCGGCTGGCCGAGGCTTCGATGCATGTGCCGGCACGGCCGACGGCGCAGGCAGCGAGACTCTCCCCCCCCGCCCCGCTCCTGTCCGTCGCCGACGTGGTGAAGGACTATCCAGGCCGCCGCACCTCACTGCTGCGCCGGCCTGAGCCTTTCCGCGCCGTCGACGGCGTGTCGTTCGACCTGCGGCACGGCCAATCGGTGGCGCTGGTCGGCCGCTCCGGCTGCGGCAAGTCGACGCTCGCCCGGATGATCCTCGCGCTCGACCGCCCGAGCGCCGGCTCGATCCGACTCGAGGGCAACGAGCTTGCAAACCGGAGCGAGGCGAAACTCCGGCCGCTGCGCCGCGACATGCAGGTCGTGTTCCAGGATCCCTACGGCTCCTTCAACCCGCGCCACAAGGTCGAGCGGCTGGTGACCGAGCCGCTCCACCTGCTCGACCGCCAGCCCGGCCGGAAGGAGCGGCGCGAGATGGCGAAGGCCGCGCTGGCAGAGGTGGGGCTGGGACCGGCCGATCTCGACAAGTATCCGCACGAGTTCTCCGGCGGGCAGCGGCAGCGCATCTCGATCGCGCGCGCCCTGATCACGCGTCCGAAGCTCATCGTCGCCGACGAGCCGGTGTCGGCGCTCGACGTCTCGATCAGGGCGCAGATCCTCGACCTCTTCGCCGACCTCAACGTCCGGCTGGGGGTAGCCTATCTCTTCATCACCCACGACCTGACGGTGGCGCGCGCCATCACCGACGACGTGATGGTCATGCATGACGGGCGGATTGTCGAAGCCGGGGGCACGATGGAGATCCTCGACCATCCGCGCTCGGAAGCGGGCATCGCATTGGTCGAGGCGGCGCCCGATCTCGAGCGCGCGCTTGCCCGGCGGCGCGTGCCCGCCGGCTGACCATGCTCGAGTTCTCGCACGAGGTCCTCCCCCTGCTCGTCCTTGCCGCGTTCTTGGCGGGCTTCATCGATTCGATCGCCGGCGGCGGCGGCCTCCTCACCGTGCCGGCCCTCATGCTGGCCGGCCTCTCGCCGGTCGAGGCCTTGGGGACCAACAAGCTGCAGGGTCTGTTCGGCCTCTCTTCGTCCACACTCTCCTATGCGCGGAAGGGGCATGTCGACCTGCGGCGGCAGCTGCTGGCGGCGGCCATGGCCTTCGCCGGGTCCGTCGCCGGCGCCCTCCTCGCCACCGTGCTGCCGGGCGAGGCGCTGCGGGCCGTCCTGCCGCCCCTCCTGGTCGCCATCGCGCTCTATTTCGCCTTCAAGCCTCGGCTCGACGACATCGACCGCGCCGAGCGCATGCGGCCGTTCCTGTTCGGCCTGACGATCGTGCCGCTGATCGGCTTCTATGACGGCGTCTTCGGCCCCGGCGCCGGCTCCTTCTTCATGCTCGCCTTCGTGGGGCTCGCCGGCTACGGCGTGCTCAAGGCCACGGCCCATACCAAGCTCCTGAACCTCGCCTCGAATTTGGGCGCCTTCCTGCTGTTTGCCGCAGTCGGAGCCGTTGCCTGGAAGGTCGGGCTGCTGATGGGCGCCGCCGCCTTCCTCGGTGCGCGGATCGGCTCGGCGCTTGCCATGCGGATCGGCGCGCGGCTCATCAAGCCGCTGCTGGTCGTCACCTGCGTCGCGCTCGCGGGTCGGCTGCTCTCCGAACCCGACCATCCGATATGGAGGGCGCTCGGGTGGTAGCTCAGCGCGGCCCGCGCTATCTTCGACGCCCATGAGAGGCGAACCAGCCCTGCCCCAAGCGCTTGCGCGTCCGGGCGCGATCGACATCAGCACCCCCGTCTCCCGGCTCCTCAAGGTGCCGGCGGCGCCGGAGCTGCGCGGGCTCGTGCACGACATCTCGCTCTATCGCGAGCACAGCGGCCAGCCGATCCGCCAGGTCGAGACGGCCTCGCTCGTTGTGCCGCTGCTGATCGGCTTCGCCGAGCCCTTCGACATCGCGCTCGGCAGACCTCCGGGGAGCGGCGACGGCTTCGTCAGCTTCACGTCCGGGCTGTGCCTAAAGCCGGTCCACATCAGCTCGGCCGGCGCCTGCTCCTGCCTCGAGATCACGCTGACCCCGCTCGGCGCGCGGCGCTTCTTCGGCCTGCCGATGAGCGAGCTGACCGAGCGCATGGTCGCGCTCGACGATCTCGACGACCGCTCCCTCGTCTCGCTCCGGGCGCGGCTCGGCGAGGAGCGCGACTGGCACCGGCGGCTTGCCATCGCAGAGGCATTCGTGCTCGACCGCATGCGTGCGGCGTCCGCGATCTCGCCCGCCGCCGCCTTCGCCTATCGCGCGATCGTCGAAAGCGGCGGCCGGATACCCGTCGCCCGGCTCGCGGAGCGACTGGACTGGAGCCGCAAGCATCTCGCGCAGCGTTTCCACGCCGAAATCGGGATGGCGCCGAAGGCGGTGGCGCGCGTTGCGCGGTTCGTTGCGACCCAGCGACTCGCCTCAGCGGAGCCCGAGAGCGGATGGGCGGAGATCGCCGCCGCTTCCGGCTTTTCCGACCAGGCGCACCTCGTGCGGGAGTTCCGCGAGCTCGCCGGCACGACGCCGGCCGCGTGGCGGGCCGCCGCCTGAAGGTAACATTCCTTCAATCGCAGGGGCCGCCCTCGCTGCAATGATGCAGCCATCCTCGCAACGAAGGAGACCGACATGCGCGATGCCGCACCCCGCATCTTCCCGACCTTCCGCTACCGCGACGCGCTCGCCATGCACGACTGGCTGGTCGAGACCGTCGGCTTCCGCTCGATCGAGAAGTCGATGGCCAACGGCCGCCTCGCCCATGCCGAACTCGCCTATGGCGCGTCGATGATCATGATCGGCGAGGTCCGCGACGACTTCTTCGGCGGATTGGTGGGCGGACCCGGCGAACAGGGCGGCAAGTCGACTTACGTTGCCGTGCAAGAGCCCGACGCGCTCTGTGAGCGTATACGGAAATCGGGCGGGGCCATCCTGCAGGAGCCTGTGGATCGCCCCTATGGCAGCCGCGAGTTCATCTGCACCGATCCGGAAGGCAATGTCTGGTGCTTCGGCACCTATCTGCCGAAAGCCTGACCCGACTGGCGCCCAAACGAAAAGGGCCACGGGAGCGATCCCGCGGCCCTTCGTCCGGAATGGGCGTCTGCTAGTGGGCGAGGACCGCCAGCAGCAGCAGCGCCATGATATTGGTGATCTTGATCGCCGGGTTCACGGCCGGGCCGGCGGTGTCCTTGTAGGGATCACCCACAGTGTCGCCGGTCACCGAGGCCTTGTGCGCCTCGGAACCCTTGACGTGCCTGACACCGTCCTTGTCGACGAAGCCGTCCTCGAAGCTCTTCTTGGCGTTGTCCCAGGCGCCGCCGCCCGAGGTCATCGAGATGGCGACGAAGAGGCCGTTGACGATGACGCCGAGCAGCGTCGCGCCGAGCGCCGCGAAGGCGGCGGCCTTCGAACCCGAGATGAAGAGCACGCCGAAATAAACCACCCACGGCGCGAGCACCGGCAGAAGCGACGGGATGATCATCTCCCTGATCGCCGCCTTGGTCAGCATGTCGACGGCCCGCGCATAGTCGGGACGGGAGGTGCCCTGCATGATGCCCGGATCGGCGCGGAACTGGCGCCGCACCTCCTCGACCACGGCACCACCCGCGCGGCCGACGGCCGTCATGGCGATGCCGCCGAAGAGATAGGGGATGAGGCCGCCGAAGAGCAGTCCTGCCACCACATACGGGTTGGCGAGCGAGAACGATACCTCTCCCATATCCTGGAAGTAGGTATAGGTGTCGCTATTGGCCGCGAAGTATTCCAGGTCGTAGGAATAGGCCGCGAACAGGACCAGCGCGCCGAGACCGGCTGAGCCGATCGCGTAGCCTTTGGTCACCGCCTTGGTGGTGTTGCCGACCGCGTCGAGCGCGTCGGTCGAATGACGCACTTCGGCCGGAAGCCCGGCCATCTCGGCGATGCCGCCGGCGTTGTCGGTGACCGGGCCGAAGGCGTCGAGCGCCACGATCATCCCGGCGAGGCCGAGCATGGTGGTGACCGCGATCGCCGTGCCGAACAGGCCTGCCAGCTGGAACGTCGCGATGATGCCGCCGATGATGACGATCGCCGGCAGCGCCGTCGCTTCGAGCGACACGGCGAGGCCCTGGATCACGTTCGTGCCGTGGCCGGTGACGGAGGCCTGGGCGATCGAGTTGACCGGGCGCTTGTTGGTGCCGGTGTAGTACTCGGTGATCACTACGATAAGGCCGGTGACGACGAGGCCGATGACGCCGCAGATGAAGAGGTTCGTCCCCGTCACCTCGATGCCGTCGATCACGCCGATCGAACCCCAGCCGATGGTGAGCGAGGTGGCCGCGCCGATGCCGACGATGGTCAGCACGCCTGTCACGATCAGGCCCTTGTACAGCGCGCCCATGATCGAGTTGTTGGCGCCGAGGCGCACGAAGAAGGTGCCGATGATCGAGGTGATGATGCAGGCCGCGCAGATGGCGAGCGGATAGAGCAGCACCGAGCCGAGCACGTCCGAGCCGATGAAGAAGATCGCGCCGAGCACCATGGTGGCGACGACAGTCACCGCATAGGTCTCGAAGAGGTCGGCCGCCATGCCGGCGCAGTCGCCGACATTGTCGCCCACGTTGTCGGCGATAGTGGCCGGATTGCGCGGATCATCCTCCGGGATACCCGCCTCGACCTTGCCGACGAGATCGCCGCCGACATCCGCACCCTTGGTGAAGATGCCGCCGCCGAGACGCGCGAAGATCGAGATCAGCGATGCACCGAAGCCGAGCGCCACCAGCGCGTCGATGACCGTGCGAGGCACCTGGTCGGTGATGGCGTAGCCCATCGGTCCGATCAGCAGCCAGAAATAGACGGCGACGGCGAGGAGCGCGAGGCCGGCCACCAGCATGCCGGTGATGGCGCCCGCCTTGAAGGCGATGTCGAGGCCGCCGGCGAGGCTGCCCGAAGCTGCCTGGGCGGTGCGCACATTGGCGCGGACCGAGACGTGCATGCCGATATAGCCGGCCGCGCCCGAAAGCACGGCGCCGATGAGGAAGCCGAAGGCCGCCGGGGCGGACAGGAGCCACCAGGTCACCACGAAGACCACGAGGCCGACGATCGCGATCGTCGTGTACTGGCGGTTCAGGTAGGCCTGCGCACCCTCGCGGATCGCGCCGGCGATCTCCTGCATCCGCGCATTGCCCTGGTCGGCGGCAAGCACCGACTGCGTCGCCCAAACCGCATAGATCACGGAGAGCAGAGCGCAGGCGATGACCACGTAAAGCATTGTCATTGCCGATTTCCTTGAGTGTCGCCGGCAGGTTCCCCTCTCGCCGGACAGTTGCGGAAGGCGGAATCGTACCCATCCTCCACCTTTCGCACGGGCTTATGCGAAAGTGCCTCCGGAACGTCAAGGTTTTGTTCGAAATGCGGCGCCAGGACGCGCCTGCTGCTCACGTTTGCGGCTTGGGCAGGCGGCCGCCGAGCTTGAGCATCCCGAGCGCGAGCAGGCAGACCAGCACGACGGGAAAGACCAGCCAGTTCAGCATGTCCCAGCCCCAGTTCGTATAGACGTGGCCGGACATCAGCGAAGCGAAGGCGACGAAGGAGAACAGCACGAAATCGTGGAAGCCCTGGACCTTGTTCGTCTCCGACGGGCGATAGGTATCGGCGACCATGGCCGTTGCGCCGATGAAGCCGAAGTTCCAGCCGACGCCGAGCAGGACGAGCGACACCCAGAACTGCCAGAGCGCGATCCCCGAAAGAGCAACGATCGCGCCGGCGACCAGCATCACGAGACCGGTCGCTACGATCGTCTCGCGGCCGTAGCGGCCGATCAGCCTGCCGGTGAAGAAGCTCGGCGCGAACATGGCGAGCACGTGCCAGGATATGCCGATCGCGGCCTCGTCGGGCGAGAAGCCGCAGCCGACCATGGCGAGCGGCGCTCCGGTCATGACGAAGCTCATCAGGGCAAAGACGCCGACGGCGCAGAGCATGGCCACCACGAACTGCCGCTGCCGAACGACCTCGGCCAGCGGTCGCGCAGGCAAGGCCGCGGCCGCCTCTGCCGGTCCCGCCGGCGGCGGCGGGACGCGCAGTAACGACAGGACGAACAGCCCCATGAGCGCGAGGCCGATAATGGCGGCGAATGCGCCGGCGAACATGACGGGCGCGAAGAGATCGCGCGTCCAGATGACGACCTGCGGCCCGATGACTGCGGCGAACACGCCCCCGAAGAGCACCCAGGAAATGGCATTGGCCTTGAAAGCGGGCGGCGCGCTGTCTGCGGCGGCGAAACGGTACTGCTGCACGAAGGCTCCACCCGTGCCCACCACCAGCAGCCCGAGCGCGAACAGCCAGAAATCGCCCTCGAAGAGCGCGATCGTGGCAATCAGCCCACCGAGCGCGGTGGCGAGGGCGCCGGCCATGAAACCGTTGCGGCGGCCGAGATAGCGCATGATCGCGGCCGCCGGCAGCGTGCCGAGGGCAACACCGATATTGAAGCCGGTGACCGGGGCGGTCGCCAGCGACTTGTCGGCCGCCAGCAGATAGTAGCCGGCGAGGCCGCCCATGGAGATGGTGATCGGCGCAGCCGAACCCACGACAGCCTGCGACACCGCAAGCACGATCGCATTGCGCTTGGCCTCGGCGGTCGTCGGGGCGGACATCAGCCGGCGCCGCCTCCCCGCCCCTCGCCGCGCAGGCGGCGCGAGACACGGTCGAGCACGGCGTTGACGAGCTTCGGCTCGTCCTCCTCGTAAAAGGCCTTGGCGATGTCGACATATTCCGAGACGATCACCGCGACCGGCACGTCCTGCCGCTTCATGAGCTCGTAGACGCCCGCACGCAGGATCGCACGCAGCGTCGAATCGAGGCGCGACAGCGGCCAGTCCTCGGTGAGCGACGCCCTGATGACGGGATCGACGGTCTTCTGGTTCTCGACGACGCCTGCCAGGATCGCGCGGAACCATTGAGGATCGGCCTCGCGGTAGAGGTTGCCGTCGACCTCCTTCCCGAGCCTGAAGGCCTCGTATTCGGCGGTGATCTCGAGCAGGCCGCTGCCGGCCACGTCCATCTGGTAGAGCGCCTGGACCGCGGCGAGCCGCGCCGCGCCGCGCTTGTTCGCGGGCCGATATCCGCGCTGTTCCCCGGTCCTGTCGTCGACCACCGTCAGGCCCCCATCCGCTCGCGCAGCGCGATCATGGTCAGCGCGGCGCGGGCAGCGAAGCCGCCCTTGTCGCCCTCCGCGCGGCGTGCCCGCGCCCAGGCCTGCTCCTCGTTCTCGACGGTCAGGATGCCGTTGCCGATCGCGAGCGAATCCTCGACGGCGAGATTCATGAGCCCCCGGTTCGATTCGTTGGAGACGATCTCGAAATGGTAGGTCTCGCCGCGGATCACGCAGCCGAGCGCGACATAGCCGTCATAATCCCTCCCGCAGCCCTCATCCGCGGCGTCGAGCGCGAAGGAGATGATGGCGGGGATCTCGAGCGCGCCGGGCACCGTCACCACGTCCCAGGTCGCACCCGCCTCGTCGAGCGCCGACGTCGCGCCTTCGAGAAGCGCGTCCGCCAGCTCTTCGTGGAAGCGCGCCTCGACGATGAGGAGGTGCGCGCGTGCGGGCCGCGCGAATGCTTTGCCGTGGTCGGACGTGCCAGCCATACAGGGTCTCCGGAAAGACCGGTCACTTAGGCCCAAGACGGGCGCGGAGCAAGGCGGATTTCGGCATGGCGGCCATTCCGCCCGCAAGGGGCGGTCAGAGCCCCTGCCCCGAAGCTTCGGTAAGGCGGGCGGCGTAGCGCGCCATCGTGTCGACCTCGAGATTGACCGCATCCCCGACCTGCCGCTCGCCCCAGGTCGTGACGCTGAGCGAGTGATGGATCAGGAGCACGTCGAAGCGCCGGCCTTCGACCCCGTTGACCGTCAGCGAGGTGCCGTCGAGGGCCACCGAGCCCTTGGGTGCGATGAAGCGCGAAAGTGCGGCAGGTGCCTCGAGGCGGAAGCGGACTGCGTCCCCCTCATCCTCGCGTGCGACGATGTCCGCCGTTCCGTCGACATGGCCGGAGACGATGTGCCCGCCAAGCTCGTCGCCCACTTTCAGCGCCCGCTCGAGATTGAGCCGCGTGCCCTCTCCCCAGTCGCGCGCCGTCGTCAGGCGCAGTGCCTCCTCCCAGGCCTCGACCTCGAACCAGCGCTCGTTCGAGCCGGTTTCGGGAAGCGCCACCACCGTCAGGCAGACGCCCGAGCAAGCGATCGAGGCGCCGATGGCGATCGTCGCGGGATCGTAGGACGTCCGCACCCTGAACCGCCTGCCCTTCGGCAGATCGGCGATGCCGTCCACCATCCCGATGTCGGTGACGATACCTGTGAACATCACCTGCTCCTCACAAGTTCGATAAACTCGTCGGCGCCAAAGCTTGCCTTGCGGTGAGCGAGGTCAAAGGAACCAACCTCCACGAGGGGCGCGGGAGCCGCGATACCCTGCTCGCCGATCGGCGCCGATGATCGAAACAGCGCCAACTTATCCACCAGCCCTGCTTGCATGAACGCTCCCGCCACCTTGGCCCCGCCTTCGACGAGCAGAGTTGATATGCCGCGCGTGGCGAGTTGGCCGAGCAGTCCCGGCAGCGGGATCACGCCGCCGGCAAGCTCGACCGCGACGATGGTGACCCCCGCCGCCTCCAGCGCCGCGAGCCGCGCAGGCTCAGCAGCTTGCGACGCGACGACCAGCACCGGCACGTCGCGCGCGGTCGCAACAAGCTTCGAGCCGAGCGGCAGGCGCGCCTGCGGGTCGAGCACGATGCGGACGGGCGAGCGGCTCTCCAGCCCCGGCAGCCGGCAGGTCAGCTCCGGATCGTCGGCCAGCGCGGTGCCGATGCCGACAAGGATCGCATCCGCCTCGGCGCGCATCATGTGGACCTGGCGGCGCGCCGCCTCGCCCGTGATCGCCACCTGCCCCTCGCCGATCCGGCCGATCATCCCGTCGGCAGAAACCGCCAGTTTCAGCGTCACTTCGGGGCGCCTGTTCGCAGACCGCATGAGGTAGCCGGCGAGGCCATCCTCAGCTTCGGCCCGACAGACATCTTCCGACACCTCGATGCCGGCGGCACGCAGGATCGCGTAGCCCCGCCCGGCGACCCGCGGGTCCGGATCGGTCACGGCACAGACCACCCGCGCGACGCCGGCAGCGACCAGCGCCTCGGCACAGGGTGGCGTGCCGCCATGGTGCGCGCAGGGCTCCAGCGTCACATAGGCGGTCGCGCCGCGGGCGAGCGCCCCCGCCTCCTGCAGCGCCTGAGGTTCGGCATGCGGCCGGCCTCCGACCGCGGTGACGGCACGGCCGACGATCCGCGGGCCATCGCCATCATCGCGGACGATGAGCGCGGCAACGGAGGGGTTCGTTGCGGTCAGCCCAAGATGGCTCCGCGCATGGCGGATGGCGGCCGACATGAAGCGGCGATCGATAGCGTCCCGATCGGCGCCCTGAACAGCCACCCTATTCCTCTTCCCCTTCCAGTTCGCCGAGCAGGTCGTGGAAGTCGCGCGCCTCGCGGAAATTGCGGTAGACCGAGGCGAAGCGGACATAGGCGACGTCGTCGAGCGCCTTGAGCGCCTCCATGACGAGGCGCCCGATCTCGCCCGACGCGACCTCGCTTTCACCCGTGCTCTCCAGCTGGCGCACGATGCCGGAGACGGCGCGCTCGATCCGTTCGGGCTCGACATTGCGCTTGCGCAGCGCGATCTCCAAAGACCGGACCAGCTTGTCGCGGTCGAATGGCACCTTTCGGCCCGACTTCTTGACGACGACCAGCTCACGAAGCTGGACGCGCTCGAAAGTCGTGAAGCGCCCGCCGCAGTCCGGGCAGACACGCCGGCGCCGGATCGCCGTCCCGTCCTCGGCGGGACGGGAATCCTTCACCTGCGTGTCCTCGGACTGGCAGTAGGGGCAGCGCATTTATGTATTACACCCTGCTTGGCGAAGTCGCCATCTTTCGCCATCGTCCGACGTTAGAACCGTAATGCCAGCACGTTCGTAACGCTCAGCAGGCAGGAGATTCGCATACTGCCGAAGCTTTTCATTTTCTTGCCGCGTTACTACTACTACCGGCCAGTTCATGAAGCGCCGAATTACATCTATCGGCTTAATATTATGGTGATTGTCGCAAAGCCACACCCAGACCTGTTTCAATGGTTCCTGATGCTCATTCGTTACTCCCTTCAACCACTGAATGCGTCTCTGTAGCCATTCCTGCTGACTTGGGTTGCCGCGCTGCCCGACCACCGATTCGTACGACCGTTGAGCCGCTTCACTTCGATACTTCGAGTTTAACGCAAGGTATGCGGACTGACAGTCACGTCCGACCGTACAGTAGTTCGAAATGGCTCGAAGGGTGAACGTTACTGATTGATCTCTTATCGGACTGGGCTGAGCGGCTTCTTTGAGGAGGAATTCAATCCGCCGAATAACATCCTCTTCATTTAGATGACGTGTCATCGATGCGTCTTTGTCCACTAGCCCAGATAGGGATAGAGCGGGAAGCGGGCGCACATCGCTTCGACCTTCGCCTTGACGGCTGCCTCGACCGCGGCGTTGCCTTCGTCCGAATTCGCCGCCTTGAGGCCGTCCAGCACCTCGGCGATCATCTTGCCGATCTCGCGGAACTCGGCGACGCCGAAGCCGCGTGTCGTGCCGGCGGGCGTGCCGAGCCGGACGCCGGAAGTGACGAAGGGCTTTTCCGGGTCGAAGGGAATTCCGTTCTTGTTGCAGGTGATGTGGGCGCGCCCCAGCGCGGCTTCCGCCCGCTTTCCGGTCGCGTTCTTGGGACGCAGGTCGACCAACATCAGATGGTTGTCGGTGCCGCCGGAGACGATGTCGAGCCCCGTCTCCTGCAGGCTTGCCGCCAGCGCCTTGGCATTCGCGACCACGTTCTGGGCATAGGCACGGAACTCCGGCTGGAGCGCCTCGCCGAGCGCGACCGCCTTGGCGGCAATCACATGCATCAGCGGGCCGCCCTGCAGGCCGGGGAATACGGCCGAGTTGATCTTCTTCGCGATGTCCTCGTCGTTCATGAGGATCAGGCCGCCGCGCGGGCCGCGCAGCGACTTGTGCGTGGTCGAGGTGACGACATGCGCGTGCGGCACCGGCGAGGGATGGACACCGCCGGCGACGAGGCCCGCGATATGCGCCATGTCGACCATGAGATACGCGCCGACAGCGTCGGCGATCTCGCGGAAACGCTTCCAGTCCCAGACGCGCGAATAGGCGGTGCCGCCGGCCAGGATCAGCTTCGGCTTCGTCTCGTGCGCCGTCTTCTCGATCAGGTCCATGTCGAGCAGGTGGTCGTCGCGGCGGACGCCGTAGGGAACGACCTTGAACCACTTGCCCGACATGTTGACGGGCGAGCCGTGCGTCAGGTGCCCGCCGGAATTCAGGTCCAGCCCCATGAAGGTGTCGCCCGGCTGGAGCAGCGCCAGGAAGACCGCCTGGTTCATCTGGCTGCCCGAGTTCGGCTGGACATTGGCAAAATTCGCGCCGAACAGCTTCCTGGCCCGCTCGATCGCCAGCGTCTCGGCCACGTCGGCGAACTGGCAGCCGCCATAGTAGCGCTTGCCCGGGTAACCTTCCGCATATTTGTTGGTCATGATCGAGCCCTGCGCCTCGAGCACGGCGCGGCTCACGATGTTCTCGGAGGCGATCAGCTCAATCTCGTCGCGCTGGCGACCGAGCTCGTCGCGGATCGCGCGGAAGATCTCCGGGTCGCGCTCCTCGAGAGGCTGGCTGAAGAAAGTGTCGGCCTCGGCCGGGGCGGCGGCGGCATTCGCCATGGCGATCGATCCTCATGGGCTGCTGACGGGAAAGTCGGGCGCGCATAGCACAGAACTTCCGCGCCTTCCAATGCGGCAGATCGCGGCGTCGCAACGCAAAAGGCCGCCCCAACGGAGCGGCCCCACTGTCGAACCGGTCGTGGCCTGGTTCAGATCGCGGTCGAGATCTGGAGCTCGGCCACGCCGTCCTTGCCGTAGATGTCGTCGCGGAAATGGACCGCGTTGTCGCCCGTCGACCAGGCCGAGAAATAGGTGAAATAGACCGGCACGTGCTCGGCGAGCGGCACCGAGACGTCGGCGCCGTTGTGGATCGTGTGCTCGATGTTGCGTCGGTCCCAGCCCGACGTGTCGCGCAGGAGCCACGTCACGAGGTCGCGGACGTTCTGGACGCGGACGCAGCCGGACGAGTGGAAGCGCTCGATGTCGTTGAACAGGCTCTGCTGCGGCGTGTCGTGCATGTAGACCGCATGGGTGTTCGGGAAGTTGATCTTCACCGAGGCCATGGCGTTGATCCGGCCCGGATCCTGACGGAAGCGCAGCCGCGCCGCCTCGTCGGTGTTCCAGTCGATCGTCATCGGATCGACCTCCTGCCCGCCCGGTCCGATGATGCGGATGTTGTTGTCGCGCAGGTAGTTCGGGTTGGTGCGCATCAGCGGGATGATGTCGCGGCGCACGATCGATTCCGGCGCGTTCCAGTACGGGTTGATGATCACCTCGTTGATCCGCGAGTTGAGGATCGGCGTCTGGCGGTCGATCTTGCCGACGACGGCGGTGTGGCGGGAGACGACACGATCGTTCTCGACAGCCTCGATCTGCGCGGCCGGGATGTTCACCATCACGTAGCGGTCGCCCAGGAAGCCCGACATCGAATTGAGGCGGACAAGATTGGTTTCCAGCTGGCCGAGCCTGACGGCGGCCGAGATGTTCATCGCCGCATAGGTATGCGTTCCCGTCGCGCCGTCGGCCGGAAGGCCGTGCCGGGTCTGGAAACGCTTCAGGGCGGCATCGACGTAGGAATCGAAGGACGGGCTCATCCCCGCCTGCTCCGACAGGTCGCCGGAGAGCATCAGCCGCCGGCGCAGGATCTCGACGTCGGGATCGACGACGCCCAGCGCGAGCCGCTTGCCTGTCGGTACAGTCGGCCAGCCGCCTCGCGAGACCAGATTCGCGTAATGGGCCATCGCCCGCTCGACATTGAGCGCTGTTTCCTGGCCCATGATCGGCCGCGTCGAGACCAGCTGCCCGCCTACGTCGGCCGCGCCGGTCACACCGGTGCTGCGCGTGTCGAATCGATCGTCCCAGCCCCGCCGCGTCGAGCCGAATATCTCGTCGAGCACGTTCTGGGCGGATGCCGTACCGCTCCAGCCTGCCGCAGCCAGTGCCCCCGCACCCGCGATGAAGCTACGCCGATTGGTTGTCATCGTGTTTCCCGATACCGATTGCGCATCCACGCGCCGCCTGACACGTGCGTCCCCAGCCTAGGCCAACATGCTTAACAGAATGCCAAGTTGCGGCCTTCGGCGACTTGTCCGAACGTTAACAAACGTCCATCTTCGGGTCACACCGCAATATGGCATCATCGTGACGCTGCGGCGATCGGGCGACGCAATAACGCGCGCCGGCCGGCGCGCGGGCAGCGCACCGGCCGTGGCCACCGCGTGTCGTCGCGGGACTACATCCGATAGGCGATCGTGTCGTTCCAGAACCGGTCGAGGCGCTGCAGGGCGCGGTTCATCTGCTTGAACTCGTCGAGATTGATGCCGCCGACCTGCTCGATCGAACCGATATGGCGCTCATAGAGGCGGTTGACCGTCTCGGCGACCTCCTGCCCCTTCGGCGTCAGGCTGACCCGCACGGACCGCCGGTCGATGCGCGAGCGCTGATGGTTGATGAAGCCCAGGTCGACCAGCTTCTTGAGGTTGTAGGAGACGTTGGACCCCAGATAGTAGCCGCGGGTGCGCAGCTCTCCGGCGGTCAGTTCCGCGTTACCGATATTGAAGAGCAGCAGGGCCTGGATGGCGTTGATGTCGCTGCGGCCGTTGCGCTCGAACTCATCCTTGATCACATCAAGAAGCCGGCGGTGCAGGCGCTCCACGAGCTGCAGCGATTCAAGATAAAGGGAGCGGATGGCATCCTTGCGCTCTTCCTTGATTTCAACAGGCTTGGCCGCATTGCGGGGATTGTTCATGATCGTGCCTCTCGTTGACGCCTGGTGATTTCTTTTGTTCTCACCTTGGCCCCACACTATCCAATCCACCTAAAATTCGACTTAAAGCTCAGCCTTAACATCGGCTTACCCCGCGCGGATGGAAATGGCGGTAAAGGAACGGTTGACGAGGGACGAGTGTTTCGAGGCGAATGCCGCCTATTAGTAGGCGACCGCCCGCTGCTCGGCGTCCGCCCTGCGCTTCTGCACGTAGATGACGACGCGGAAGCAGACATAGAGGGCGGCAACAAGCACGTGCGAGAGCACAACGGCCTCGCGCTGGCCGAACAGATCGGGAAAGCCGACATACATCACGCCCTCGATCGCGGCACACATCGTCCAGATGACGGGGCCCCAGGAGGCGAGCATCCACAGACCGCTCGCGGCAAGAGGAAAGAGCACGGCAAGCGCCGTCGCGGCCACCTGCCAGTGGACAGGCATGAGGTCGAAGCGCCAGGCGTCACCCGGATAGATGCCGATCAGGCGGATCCAGTAGAGCAGCCCGAAGAGCAGGCAGTACGCCGCCACGATCCGATGGAACCAGTGGAAGGTCACCTCGGCGGTGGTCACGTGCCGGATGACGGCCTGGCTACGCCGCTTCATTCGCCTGCCGTCCCGCGCCGCCTGGATCGTTGAATCATCGCCGGCAGGATAGGTTGAGGCACGCGTCGTGGGAAGCCGACGTTTTGCGGAGCCTCGGCAGGCGTGATAGGGCAACGCCCGAGGAGTCATGCGATGAACAGGATCACGATCGGCCGGCAACCGGCACGCAGCGTCGACGAGATAACCGAGGGGCGCCGGCTGCGACGCATGCGCAAGGCCGACTGGTCGCGGCGGCTGGTGCGCGAGAACAGCCTGACCGTCGACGACCTGATCTGGCCGATCTTCCTCGTCGAAGGCAGCGGCCGGCGCGAGCCGATCGCCGCAATGCCAGGCGTCTACCGCATGTCGGTCGACCTCGCGGCCGAGGAGGCGCAGCGGGCGGCCGCGCTCGGCATCCCGGCCATCGCAACCTTCCCCTATGTCGATCTTGCGCTCCGCGACGAGAGCGGATCGAACATCCTCGACCCGGACAACCTGATCAACAGAGGCACGCGCGCGATCAAGGACGCGGCGCCGGAGATCGGCGTCATCACCGACGTCGCGCTCGACCCCTTCACCAGCCACGGGCACGACGGCATCCTGCGCGACGGCATCATCGTCAACGACGAGACGGTGGCGCAGATCGCGCAAGCCGCGGTACTGCAGGCGCAGGCCGGTGCCGACATCATCGCCCCGTCCGACATGATGGACGGGCGCATCGGCGCGATCCGCGACGCGCTCGACGCGGCGGATTTTTCCGAGGTCGCGATCATGTCCTACGCGACCAAATTCGCCTCCGCCTTCTACGGCCCCTACCGGGAGGCGATCGGCACGAGCGGGCTGCTCAAGGGCGACAAGAAGACCTACTACATCGATCCCGCCAACTCCGACGAGGCGGTGCGCGAGACGGAGCAGGATCTGGCCGAGGGCGCCGACATGGTGATGGTCAAGCCCGGCCTGCCCTATCTCGACATCGTGCGCCGGCTGAAGGACGAGTTCGCGATGCCCACCTTCGCCTACCAGGTCTCGGGCGAGTACGCGATGATCGAGGCCGCTGCCGCCAATGGCTGGCTGGACGGCGAGCGCGCGATGATGGAGAGCCTCCTCGCCTTCAAGCGCGCGGGCTGCGACGGCATCCTGACCTATTTCGCGCCGCGGGTGGCCGAACTGCTGAAGCGCTGATCCCCGCCATCTTGAAGACTGGTGCCCACTCCCCATCTTGAGGGTGCAGCACAGAGTTGCGCCCAAACAGGCTCCGACGATGAACACACGCACCTATGACGGCGAAATAATCAGCTCGCGGCTCGACGACGTCCGTACCTATGACGGCGTGCGCACGCGTCGCGTGTTCGCGTTCATCGTCGACTACGTCATCATCGCGCTGCTGATCGTCCCGTTCGCCGTCCTCGTCTTCCTGTTCGGGATACTGACGCTCGGGCTGGGCTGGATGCTGTTCGGCATTCTCGGTCCGGCGGTCGCGCTCCTCTATGTCTGGATGACGCTCGGCGGACCGAGCCAGTCGACCGTCGGCATGGCAATGATGGGCATCCGGCTGGAAAGGCTGGACGGCCGCCCGGTCGATGGAATCCTCGCCGTGGTGCACACGGTGCTGTTCTGGGCCGGAAACGTCATCCTGACGCCGCTGATCCTGCTCCTCACGCTGGTCTTCGACCGGAAGCGCACGCTGCACGACCTGCTGCTCGGCACCGTGGTCACGCGCACCGACCGCTGACGCCGGCAAAGCCTCATCCTTTCCCTGCCATGGTCTTGCCAAGACCTTGGAGATGACGCTTTCATTGGCGATCGAGTTGTCAGGCCCTGAATCGCCAGCCGACGTTCCATGACGCAGCATCCGACGCAAACGCCGCAGTTCTTCCTCACGGCCCCCTCACCCTGCCCCTACCTGAACGGGCAGTTCGAGAGGAAGGTCTTCACGCATCTCGTCGGGGACAAGGCGCCGGAACTGAACGACCTCCTGACCCAGGGCGGCTTCAGGAGGTCGCAGAACATCGCCTACCGGCCGGCCTGCGAGACCTGCCGGGCCTGCGTCTCCGTCAGGATCCTGGCGCAGGAATTCAAGCCGACCCGCAACATGAAGCGGGTCGCGCAGCGCAATGCGGATCTGATCGGCACCGCCCACGACGCCGAGCCCTCGACCGAGCAGTACTCGCTCTTCCGCAGCTACCTCGACGCCCGGCACCGCCGCGGCGGCATGTCGGACATGACGGTTCTCGACTACGCGATGATGGTCGAGGACACGCATGTCACGACGAAGATCGTCGAATACCGGCGCCGGGGCCCGGATTCCTTCATCACCGGCCGCGGCGAGGGCGACCTGATCGGCGTCGCGCTCACCGATCGCATGAGCGACGGGCTGTCGATGGTCTATTCCTATTTCGACCCCGAGCTCGAGGATCGCTCGCTCGGAACGTTCATGATCCTCGACCACATCCAGCGCGCCAAGGCGGAGGGCCTGCCGCACGTCTATCTCGGCTACTGGGTCGATGGGTCGCCCAAGATGGCCTATAAGGTGCGCTTCCGCCCCCAGGAGCATCTCGGCCCCAAGGGGTGGGAGCGGCACCCGGACAATCCTAAGGTCAGCCGGCCCTAGGTCACACGGCCATGGCCTTCAGCGGCGGGCCGGTGAACTCCAGCCCGTGCCGCGCCGCGACTTCCGTGATCTCGGGCATGTCCTCGGGAATACGAAGCTCGCGCTCCGCGACCTCGAGGAAGAAGCCCTCGAACCCGCCGGGTGTCATGATGGCGATGAGACGGCCCGGCCGATCGCCGAGCACCCGGAAGGAATGCGGAATGCCGCGCGGAACGACGACCGTCTCGCCCGCCCGGCGCGGGATCATCTCGCCGTCGACGAAGAACTCGAAGCGGCCCTCGATCAAATGCAGGATCTCGTCTGCGTCGTGGTGGATGTGGATCGGAGGCCCCTCCCCGACCGGCACCAGCGACTCGAACACGCCGAGGCTCCCGGCGGCATCGCCACGCAGCGTGACATTGTACTCGCAGCCCATCCAGCGGGCCCGGCCGGTCGCCTTGCTGGCAAATGACGGCATCATGTTCATGGGTTTTGCCTCCTGTTCCGAGCTTCGACTAAGCTCGTTTCGTCTCGATGCCGCGGAGGCTAGGCGGGCTGTAGCGGAAGAGGAAATCGAACGATGTTATGGCGCCGATCAGCATGATGAATTTCCCTGCGCTCGACCTGAACCTCCTAAAGGTCTTCGACGCGATGATGACCGAGCTCAGCGCGACGCGCGCCGGCGAACGGTTGAGGCTCAGCCAGCCGGCCGTCAGCTCGGCGCTGGCGCGGCTGCGCCGCATCACGGGCGACGAGCTCTTCGTGCGCGACGGCAACCGATGGTGCCGACGCCGCTGGCCCTGACGATGCGAACTCCCGTCAGGCAGGCGATGCAGCAGCTGGAGGACGTCTTCCAGGAGGTGGCGGGGTTCGATCCCGCCATCTCGAAGCGGATCTTCACCATCGTGGGCTCGGACTATTTCTCGACCCTGCTGATGCCGCCGCTCGTCAGGACGATCGCTGCACAGGGAAGCGGCATCGTGCTGCGGATGCTGGACGTGCCGTCCAGTTCGGTCATCGACCGACTGAGCGACGGCACGTCCGATGCCGCGGTCGACAGGTCGCTCGCCGTTCCGGGCTGGATCGAGAGCCGCACGCTCTTCGCGTCGCACCTGCTGTGCATAGCGGCAAGGGATCATCCGGAGATCGCCGGCTCGGGCATCACGCCCGGCCAGCCCATCCCCGCTGAGCTCTTCTGCCGGCTGCCGCAGGCGATCCTGTCCATGGACGGGAGCCGGACGGGCTCGATCGACGGCGCGCTGAAGGCCGCGGGACTGGAGCGGCACGTGGCGGTGACGCTACCGCATTTCCAGTCGGTGGCGCTGACGATCGCTTCCAGCCGGCTGATCGCCTGCGTGCCGATCCATTTCGCCCGCCATGTGGCGCGATACCTGCCGATTGAGCTCTATGAGCCGCCGATTGCCACGCCGGAAGTGGCCGTGAAGCTCTACTGGCATCGGCGGCTGGAGCGGGACCCCGCCAACATCTGGCTTCGCAGTCACATCGCCGCGGCACTCGATTTCAACGACGCTCCAGCCGCACCACCTTGATCCGCGAAGATGAACCGCCATGTGTGAGCAGCGTTAGGGGAAGATACCTAGCCGGCGGATCGTCTGGAATGCCGAACAGCTACCACATCATTTTCAACGCCCGCTCGGGGACGGCGCAGGCTCAGGGCCTGACTCCGGCCGCGCTTCGGGAACTCTTCGAGCGCCACGGGCACGAGCCGGTGATCGACGAGGACGTCGATACCCCGCTGGCGGAGCGGGTCGAGGCCGCCGTCCGAAGCGATGCGCGCGTGATCGTGGCGGCGGGCGGCGACGGAACCGCGACAGCCGTCGCAGAGGCGCTTGCCGGAACGGACAAGGTGCTCGCCATCCTGCCGCTCGGCACCGCTAACCTGCTCGCGCGCGATCTGTCGATCCCACTCCAGGTCCCCGAGTGGTTCGCCGCGCTCGACACGATGGTGCCGCGCAGGATCGATGTCGGCGTCGTCAACGGCCGGATATTCCTGCACAAGGTCGTCATCGGCCTCATCCCCGGAATCGCCGCCGGACGGGAGGCGCTGCGCGGCCGGGCCGGGCTCGTCGCCTGGATCGGCTTCTTGCGCTATTTCTTCCGGCGGCTCCTGCGCGCCCGCCGGCTGGCCGTCGAGATCACACCCGCCGAGGGCGAGCCGCATATCGAGCGGGTGAAATCGATCGCGGTCGCCAACAACGCCTATGACGAGGGCTTCGCGCGCTTCTTCGCCCGCCGGCGGCTCGACACCGGCACGCTGACCCTCTACCTCCTCAAGCATCTGACGATCGGCGACTTCTTCAGGCTGCTGATCGAGAAGCTGATCGGGAACTGGCGGCAGGACGAAGCCCTGTCGATCCTGAGCGTGAAGGCGGTTACGCTGCGCAGCCGCCACCGCAGGCTGATGGCGATGATCGACGGGGAGGTGCGGAAGATGGACGTTCCGCTCGAATTCAGCATCCGCCCGGGAGCGCTCGCGGTCCTGTCGCCCGACGTGACCCAGCTTCTTTCGGAGACGGCCGAACCGCGCGTAGCCGCCCAGGAGATCTGACTTTGCTCATCGCCCACCTGTCGGATCTCCATTTCGGTCGGCACGACCCGGCGCTCGCCGATGGGCTGGCGGAGGAGATCAACGGCCGCCGCCCCGGCCTGGTCGTCGTCAGCGGCGACTTCACCCAGCGCGGCACGCCGGACGAGTTCGCCGCCGCGCGCGAATTCGTGGAGCAGCTCGAGGCGCCTCTCTTCGGCGTGCCCGGCAATCACGACGTCCCGGCCACGCAGCTCGTGCGGCGCTTCCTCAATCCCTACAGCTGCTATCGCCGCTACATCTCGGCCGATCTGGAGCCCTTCCTGGAGACGGACGGCGTCGCGCTCGCGGGTATCCGCACGTCCCGCCGCGCACGGCTCGGGCTCAACTGGGCCGACGGCACGATCAGCCGCGACCAGCTCAAGCAGCTCGAGGAGCGTTTTGCGCAGGCCGCGCCCGATGCCGTCAAGATCGTTGTCGCGCATCATCCGCTGATGCACCCCGAGGAGCCCATGGTGCGGCCGATGCGGCGCGTGAAGCGCGCCGACCTGGCGCTCGCGACCTTTGCCAGGATCGGCGTCCGGCTCGTCCTCTCAGGCCATTTCCACATGTCCTATGTCAGGCGGCACGAGCATGCGGGCCGCATTGCGGCCGGCGCGCCGCTGGGCGCGCGCGAGGCCGCGGCGGCGCCGATCCTGGTCGCCCAGGCCTCGACGACGATCTCGACCCGGCTGCGCGGGCATCCGAACGCCTACAATCTCGTCGACGTCGCCGACGGCGAGATCACGATCACGGTGCGGGAATGGCGGGATGGCGGCTGGACCACCCGCGATGAGGTGCACCAGTCGGCGTGGGTCTCGCCCGGCTAGCGGACCTTGCTGGCCGCGCCACGCTGGAAGGCGCCCCACACGAGCAATATCACCACGGCGCCAACGATGGCGCCGATGAAGCCTGCGGCCTCCCCTTCCTGATACCAGCCGATCTGCTGGCCGAGCCACGTCGCGACGAAGGCGCCGACGATGCCGAGCACCGTCGTCAGGATGAAGCCGCTCGGGTGATTTCGCCCGGGCGTGACCAGCCGCGCGATGATGCCGGCCAGGAAACCGATGATGATGGTGACGATGATCGACATGACAAACCCTCGGTAGCGTAGGCGGCCGCACCATAACGCGTGCGGCGTGGCGACGTTGCAGCGCAATCCAGCATGGCACATCCGCCGCAAAGAAGAAGGGGCGCCGCGGCGCCCCTTCCGGTGATCCGCGAATTATTGCGGAAGCTGGTCGTCCACGCCCTGGACGTAGAAGTTGAGGCCCAGCAGTTCCTCCTCGGTCGCCACCTCGCCCTCGCCCAGCCATTGCGAGCCATCCTGCTTGGTGATCGGACCGGTGAAGGGATTGAACTCACCCGACTTGATGCGCGCCTCGGTCTCCTCGGCGAGCTGCTTCACGTCGTCCGGCATGTTCGTGTAGGGCGCCATCACGACGTGCTCCTCGGCCATGCCCTCCCAGACATCGACCTGCTCCCAGGTGCCTTCCATGACCGCGCGGACACGCTCGGTGTAGTAGTGGCCCCAGTCGTCGATGATGGCGGTGAGCTGGGTCTCGGGGCCGAAGGCGATCATGTCGGAGGCCTGGCCGAAGGCCTTGATGCCGCGCTCGGCGGCCACCTGCATCGGCGCCGTCGAGTCGGTGTGCTGGGTGATGATGTCGACGCCCTGGTCGATCAGAGCCTTCGCGGCGTCGGCCTCCCTGCCCGGATCGAACCAGGTATTGGCCCACACCACCTTCACCTGGAAGTCGGGGTTGATCGACTGTGCGCCGAGCACGAACGCATTGATGCCCATCACCACCTCGGGGATCGGGAAGGAGGCGATGTAGCCGGCCACGCCCGCTTCCGACATGCTGGCGGCGATCACGCCCTGGACGTAGCGGCCCTCGTGGAACTTCGAGTTGTAGGTCGACACGTTGGGATGGTCGCGGCGGAAGCCGGTCGCGTGCTCGAACTTCACGTCCGGGAACCGGCCGGCGACGCTGTTGACCGCGTCCATGAAGCCGAAGGAGGTGGCGAAGATGATGTCGCAGCCGGAGCGGGCCAGACGCTCGAGCGCGCGCTCGGCATCGGCGCCTTCCGGCACGCTCTCCAGATAGGAGATCTCGACCTTCTCCTCGCCGCCGAGCGCTTCCTGCATCTCGAGGGCGCCCTGGTGGTGCTGATAGGACCAGCCGAAGTCGCCGACCGGGCCGACATAGATGAAGCACGCCTTGGTGGCGTCCTGGGCGATCGCCGGCGCGCCCGCCATGGCGAATGCCGCCGAGGCGGCAAGTGCAAGCAGTGTTCTTCTCATTGTGTTCGTCCTCTTTCGATTCACGCGGAGGGGCACATCCCTGTAGCTAGCGATCTGGCACAAACGGCCGCCCCAGAGAAGCCGGTGTGTTGACCATCGTCAGCCGCCTGTTGCGCGAGATCAGGACGAGCACGACGATTGTCGCCAGATAGGGAAGCGATGAAAGGAACTGCGACGGTATCGCCTTCAGCGCCACCATCAGGCTGAAGAAGGGTTCCGGCAGGAAGTTCAGGTCGGTGATACGCACCGCCTGGATGTGGAGCTGCGCGATGGTGATCGCGCCGAACAGGTAGGCGCCGGCCAGCACCCGCCACGGCCGCCATGAGGCGAAGACAACGAGCGCGAGCGCGATCCAGCCGCGGCCGGCCGTCATGTTCTCCACCCATTGCGGCACATAGACCAGCGACAGATGTGCGCCGGCCAGTCCGGCGCAGGCGCCGCCGAACATCACCGCCAGGTAGCGCATCGCCACGACGCGGATGCCGAGGGCGTGCGCGGAGCCATGGTTGTCGCCCACGGCGCGCAGCGTAAGCCCGGCGCGGGTCCGGAACAGGAAGAAGATGACGCCGACGGTCAACGCGATCGAGATGTAGAAGATCGGATCCTGAGCGAAGAGAAGCCGCCCCACGAGCGGCAGCTCGCTCAGCACCGGAATGGCGATCGTCCCCAGCCGGACGCCGGGCAGGCCGATGAAGGCTTCGCCGAGCATGCCGGAGACGCCGAGGCCGAGGAGGGTCAGCGCAAGCCCGGTCGCGACCTGGTTGGTGACCAGCGTCAGGGTGAGGAAGGCGAAAAGCAGCGAGAACAGCGCGCCGACGAGAACGGCGGCCAGGATGCCGAGCCACGCGGAGCCGGTCATGTAGGCGACGCCGAAGCCGGTGACGGCGCCCATGATCATCATGCCCTCGACGCCCAGGTTGAGCACGCCGGAGCGCTCGACGACGAGCTCGCCCATCGCGGCGATGAGGAGCGGGGTAGCCGCCGTGGCGACGGTGAGCAGGATCGCCTCAAGCATGCCCATGTGAAGCCTCCCCCGTCACGGGCGATGCCTCCGCCTGCGGCCTCACCAGCCGGATGCGGTAGTGGATGAGCGTGTCGCAGGCCAGCACGAAGAAGAGCAGCATGCCCTGGAAGGCACGGGCGACCTTGTCGGAGACGCCGATCGAGATCTGTGCCGCCTCGCCGCCGAGATAGGAGAGCGCCAGCACCAGGCCGGCCGCGATGATGCCGAGCGGATTGAGCCGGCCGAGGAAGGCCACGATGATGGCGGCAAAGCCGTAGCCGGGGGAGATCGCGGGCTGCAGGCGGCCGATCGCGCCGGCGACTTCGGAGATGCCTGCCAGCCCGGCCAGCGCTCCGGCAAGCATGAAGGCGAAGAACGTCATGCGCCTGGCGCTGAAGCCGGCGAAGCGGCCCGCCCGCGGGCTCTGACCGATCACCCGCACCTCGAACCCCTTCAGGGTCTTGGCCAGGATGAACCAGACGACGATCGCGGCAACGATGGCGAAGACGAAGCCCCAATGGGCGCGGCCCGAGGCGGGGAAGAGCTCCGGCAGGACGGCATAGCTGTGAAAGCGGGGCGCCTGGGGAAAATTCATCGCCGCCGGGTCGCGCCACGGCCCACGCACCAGCCAGTCGAGGAAGAGCTGCGCGACATAGACCAGCATCAGGCTGGTCAGGATCTCGTTGGTGTTGAACCTGACCTTGAGCAGCGCCGGGATCGCCGCGAAGAGCGCGCCGCCCAGCATTCCCATCAGCAGCATCAGCGGCAGGACAGCAACGTTCTGGAACGTCGGGAAGAGAATCGGGATCATCGACCCCGTGATGGCGCCGACGACGAACTGGCCCTCGGCGCCGATATTCCAGTTGTTGGAGAGGAAGCAGACCGACAGTCCGACCGCGATGAGGATCAGGGGCGCAGCCTTCACCGCCAGCTCGTGCAGCGACCACATCTCGGTCAGCGGCTCGACAAAATAATAGTAGAGGGCGGCCGTCGGGCTCTTGCCGAGCAGCGCGAAGAGGATCGCGCCGGCGACCAGCATGAGCGCGAAGGCGATGAAGGGCGACAGGGCGGAGAACAGCGCCGAACGCTGCGGCCGCCTGACGATCTCGATGCGCATCAGGCCTCCTCCTCCACGGGCCGGTGACCCGGCTCCGCGCCGCCCATCAAGAGGCCGATCCGCTCATAGGTGGCCTCGGCGATGGGGATGGGCCTGGACAGCTCGCCATTGTGCATCACGGCGATTGCGTCGGAAATCTCGAACAGCTCGTCGAGGTCCTGGCTGATGACGAGCACGGCCGAGCCGCTTCGCGCGAGGTCGATCAGCGCCTGGCGGATGCGCGCGGCGGCGCCGGCGTCGACGCCCCAGGTCGGCTGGTTGACCACCAAGACCGCCGGCTGCCGGTCGAGCTCGCGGCCGATGATGAACTTCTGCAGGTTGCCGCCCGACAGCGCGGAGGCTTCCGGGTCTTCGGCGCTCTTCCTTACGTCCATGGCGCCGACGATGCGCCGCGCCGCCGTCGCGATCGCGCCGACCTGGATGATGCCGCCGGCGAGGAAGGCCTTGGCGTCGGTCCTGTAGCGCGAGAGGAGGAGGTTCTCCGACAGCTTCATTGCAGGTGCTGCCCCATGGCCGAGCCGCTCCTCGGGCACGAAGGCAGTGCCGAGCAGCCTGCGCCGGGTGATTCCGATCCTGCCGGCATCGGTGCCACGAAGGCGCACGACCTCCGGCCGGTCCTGCAACGCCTCCCCGGACACCGCCTCGAAGAACTCGCCCTGGCCGTTTCCGGCGACACCGGCGATGCCGACGACCTCGCCCGCATGGACGGTCAACGAGATGTTGCGCAGCGGGATCGAGAATGGGGTCGCCGCGTGGCGGCTGAGGCCGGTGATCTCGAGCAGAGGCTGGCGCCCGGCGGCGGCGGCTGCCTGGCGGTCGACCGTGCCGACCTCGCTGCCGACCATCATCCGCGCGAGCGAAGCAGCCGTCTCCTGCCGCGGATCGCATTGGCCGACGACCTTTCCATGGCGGAGCACGGTGGCGCGGTCGCAGATGCGCTTCACCTCCTCGAGCCGGTGCGAGATGTAGAGGATCGACTTCCCCTCCGAGCGCAGCCGCTCCAGCGTCTCGAACAGCTTGTCCGCCTCCTGGGGCGTCAAGACCGAGGTCGGCTCGTCGAGGATGATGAGTTCCGGCTCCTGGAGCAGGCAGCGGATGATCTCGATCCGCTGGCGCTCGCCGACCGACAGGTCGCCCACATGCGCCTGCGGATCGAGCGGCAGGCCGTAGTCGGTGGAGAGCTGCCGCGCCCGCGTCGCGATCTCGGCAATCGGCGTCTCGCGATCGAGCGAGAGCGCGATGTTCTCGGCTACTGTCAGTGCCTCGAAGAGCGAAAAATGCTGGAACACCATGCCGATGCCGAGGCTGCGCGCCTCGCGCGGGCTGGCGATCCGCACCGGCTGGCCCTTCCACAGGATCTCGCCGGCAGCGGGCTCGAGCGAGCCGAACAGCATCTTGACCAGCGTGGACTTGCCCGCGCCGTTCTCGCCCAGGAGGGCATGGATCTCGCTTCGCCCTATGGTCAGGTCGATCGCATCGCAGGCCCGGAGCGACCCGAAGACCTTGGTCAGCCCCCGGACCTCGAGCAGCGGGCTCGCCGAATCGTCACGGCTGGATGCCACGACGCCCCCATTTGCTGTCGTTGTTCTTTGTTCCCAAGGGCATCCTAGTGGCGCGCGCGCTTCATGGCAAAGCACATCTGGGCTTGAAAGTCCTTCAAAGGACCGCCCGCATCAGGGCACCAGGATCGTCGTCCCGCTGGTCCTGCGCCCCTCCAGATCGGCATGCGCCCGCGCCGCCTCCGCGAGCGGGTAGCGCTGGTTGATCCTGATGTCGACGACACCCTTCAGGACAACATCGAACAGCGCGGCGGCGGACGCCTCCAGCTCCTGCCGGCTCGCAATATAAGTGAAGAGCGTCGGGCGGGTGGCGAACAGCGAGCCCTTCTGCGACAGGAGCGCGATCGGGAATGGCGGCACAGGGCCGGACGCGCTGCCGAAGGAGACGAACATCCCGCGCGGCTTCAGGCAGTCGAGTGAGCCGGGGAAGGTGTCAGCGCCGACCGAATCGTAGACGACGTCGCACTTCCGCCCTTCGGTGACCCGGAGAACCTCGCTCACGAAGTCCTGGCCGCGATAGTCGATCAGATGGTGGTAGCCGTGCGCCCCGGCGAGCTCGATCTTCTCCGGCGAGCCGGCCGTGCCAATCACCGTGGCGCCGAGATGGTTCGCCCATTGCCCGAGGATGAGCCCGACGCCGCCGGCCGCCGCGTGGCAGAGGATCGTGTGCCCCGGCTCGACCCGGAAGGTGCGGCGCAGCAGATACTCCGCAGTCATGCCCTTGAGCATCATCGAGGCTGCCTGCTCGTCCGAGATGCCGTCGGGGATCTTCACCAGCCGATCTGCCGGCAGGGTCCGCTCGGTGCAGTAGGCGCCGATGACGCTCGCATAGGCGACGCGGTCGCCCGGCTTCAGCCACGAGACCCCCTCACCCACTTCCTCGACCACGCCCGCCGCCTCGTGGCCCGGCACCAGCGGCAGGCCGCTCGGTGCCGGATAGAGCCCGGTCCGGAAATAGACGTCGATGAAGTTCAGCCCGATCGCGGTGTGGCGCACCCGCGCCTCGCCGGCGTCGGGCGAGCCGACGTCGACCTCGTCGAAGGACAGCTTGTCGGGGCCCCCGTGCTCGTGAATCCGGATCGCCTTGGCCATTGCCTCGCCTCTTGGGTCAGTCTTGTTGGGATCGGCCGAGCTGCGGCCAGAACTGCATGATGCCGCCGACCACGAACAGGTAGATGCCCGTCAGCGCGATGCCGCCCTGGACCAGCACGCCGGACTGCAGGTCCTGCACGAGCGCCACCGCGCCGAAGAAGCACCAGAGCAGGAAGACGGTAAGGTTGATCGGGCGCAGCCGCTTGACGCGGACGGGGTGCAGGAAACTGACCGGCAGGAAGGTGAAGACCGCGCAGAGCATGACCGCGCCGAAGGACGCCCACTCGCCGGGCTGCGTGACGAACAGGGTGAAGACGACCATGTTCCAGACGACGGGGAAGCCCTTGAAGAAGTTCTCCTTCGTCTTCATCCCCGTGTCGGCATAGTAGATCGCGCTCGAGACGACGATCACGGCGGCCGAGAAGAACGAGAGCCCCGCGCCCATGAAGCCGCTCTGGTAGAGCGCGAAGGCGGGAATCAGGACGTAGGTGACGTAGTCGATGATGTTGTCGAGGAGCTCGCCCGACCATGTGGGCAGAATCTCCTTGACCGAGAGCCGGCGCGCGATCGGCCCATCGATACCATCGACGAAAAGCGCGAGGCCGAGCCACAGGAACATCGCCGTCCACTGCTGCTCGGCGGCGGCGACCAGTGACAGGAAGGCGAGGAAGGAGCCGGACGCGGTCAGGAGGTGCACCGAGAAGGCGCGCGTCTGCGGCCACGTGATCTTCTTCGTGGGCCGTGGCAGCCGCTCCACGAGCTTGCGGCCGATGAGGTTCTTGCCGAGGGGGTTCCTGCTCACGGGCCGCGCCAGTCCAGCTTGCAGATCTCGGCCGAGCGGCCCTCGAAGTTCCAGTTGCGGCCGAAGGCGCGCATGCGGCTGCGGTCGGCCTTCGCGACGGTGATCTCGGGCGCGATCCAGTATTCGGAGTTGCTGATGACCGTGTCCCCCTCGCGGTCCTTGCCTCTCACCGGCGTGACGGCGCCGTCGATGATCCGCGGGATGCGGAAGATGCGCGTCTTGTCCTCGACCTCATAGGTGATCGGCTGCCGCTCGATGCCGAGGAATTTTCCGACGAGGATCGACAGGAGCCCCGTCGTGCCGCCCGCCTTGCCGGAGAAGATGCGGCCGATCGCCTTCTCGGCATAGATCGAGGCGCGCTTGTCGAGAAACAGCCCGGCGGTCCAGTTGCCCCGGCTCATGTAGCCGGGAATTTCCATTATGAGGCCGAGATTGAGACCCGAGAGATCGACCTCGCCGAAATAGCCGCTGTCGATGCGGAAGCCAGCCCAGGTCTGGCAGTAGCCTTCGGTCGGCGGATGGGAGCCGAGCGACAGGACGCAAGGACAGAAGACGGTGCAGTTGCAGGAGAGCACGAGCTCCCCCTTCAACGCCCACTCTGTCTCACGCATAGGCTGACTCCCCGAACCACAGGGTAACTAATAGAAGCGCGCACGCCCACACAAGCAGTATCGTCCCCGCGGCACGGGTCGCCAAGGGCCCGCGTCCTTCCTTCTCGACCAGGGCGAAGACACCGATCAGCGCCATCCAGAAGACGTTCATGACGCCGACGGCGAACATGACCAGCATCAGCGCCCAGCAGCAGCCGAGGCACCACAATCCCTGCCGCAACCCCAGGCGGAATATCGCAGGACGGCGGTCGCTCCAATTGGCGAAGAGTACGCCGAACGGATTGCGGCACTTCTCGAGGCAGGCCTCCTTCAGGCCGCTGAACTGGTAGAGCCCGGCGATCGCAAGCGCGGCTGCACCGGCTACGCCGGTGACGGGCGCCGCGGCCGAATTGGCCGCAACGGCCTGGACACCGAGCGCCAGTGCCGCGAACGCCGCCGAGGCCAGCGCCCACACCGCCAGATAGCCGGCGACGAGGATGAGCGGGTGCACCGCCCGCACGCCGCGCGCGGAGGCCGTGTCGGCGATCTCGCAATAGGTGCGCACCAGCGGCGCGGCGGATGGCAGCATCATCGCCAGCGACATCAGCATCCACATCAGCCAGAGGCCGGCGTAAGCCGGCAGGCTCGGAGCGGCGGCGGCTGGCGACAGGCAGAGCGCGACGAGGCGCTCGACGAGGCTCGGAAGCGCCAGGTCCGGCAGCAGCCTGAGCAGTTCGGCGCCGGGCGAGCTCTCATGCGGCAGCAATGCGCGCTGGCTGGCGGACGCCGCCATCAGCACGAGCAGCAGCCATGACAGGAGCACCGCGAGCCCGAGCGTCGCGAACACGATCCGGCGCGGGGCGGCCGACATCCGCCCCGCCGCCGCGCCTGCCGGACCGAGATGATCGAAGCTGGCATCCTCCGTCGCCATGCCCGCCCATGAGCCAAATCGACACGTTGATCAATCCCCGCCTCCTCTCTACGTCTTGTGGACAACCATGTTCATCCTGGGGGTCGCGGAATGAATGAAGGCGGGGCGTTGCCGATCATCGTCGCCGGAAGCGGTCCTGCCGGGCTGATAGCCGCGCTCTCGCTGGCCGCAGAGGGTTTCCGGGTCGCGCTTGTCGGGCCGCTCTCCGCCGGTTCGAGCGACCGGCGGACGACCGCGCTCATGGCGCCGTCGCTTGCCCATCTCGCGCGGCTGGGGCTCGCCGGGGCGCTGGAGCAGAGCGGCACGCCGCTGCGTACGATGCGCATCGTGGATGCCACCGGCCGCCTCTTCCGCGCGCCGACCGTTACCTTCCGTGCGGCCGAGATCGGCGAGCCCTTTTTCGGCCTCAACTTGCAGAACGCGCATCTCAACGAGGTGCTCGAAGGAGCGGTGGCCGCCCAGGGCCTGATCGAGCGCCACGAGGGCCTCGTCACGGGCTGGACAACCGGCGAGGCGGCGGTGACGGCGACGCTCGCGGATGGAACCCGCCTCGAGGCGAGGCTGGCGGTGGCGGCCGACGGCCGCGAGTCCCCCGCCCGAGCCGCCTCCGGCATCGCCGTGCGCCGGAAGAAGCTGGCGCAGGCGGCGCTGGTGCTCAATTTCGGCCACGCTCGCGACCACGAGTTCGCCTCGACCGAGTTCCACACCGATGCCGGACCGTTCACGCAGGTGCCCCTCCCCGGCCGGCGATCGAGCCTCGTCTGGGTGGCGCGGCCCGCCGTCGCCGACCTGCTGGCGGCACTTCCAGACACCGAACTGTCGCTGCGGGTCGAGGAGCAGATGCAGTCGATGCTCGGCCGCATCGAGGTCGAGCCCGGTCGCCAGGTCTATCCGCTCGGCTCGCTGCTGCCCGAGCGATTCGCCGCGCGGCGCATCGCGCTCATCGGCGAGGCGGCCCACGTCTTCGCCCCGATCGGCGCGCAGGGGCTCAATCTCGGCATACGCGACGTCGAGGATCTCGTGGCATCGGCGAGGCTGCATCGTGACGATCCGGGCGCGCCGGCGGCGCTGGCGGCCTATGACGGCCGTCGCCGGCCCGACGTGCTCGGCCGTTCCGGAGCGGTCGCGCTACTCAACCATTCGCTCCTGTCCGGCTTCCCGCCCTGGCAGTTGCTGCGCGGGGCGGGGCTCGGCGCGCTGGCGGCCTTCGGCCCGCTCAGGGCCTATGCGATGCGCGAAGGGATGCGGCCTGGCAGCGGTCTATCCAGTTTCTTCCGCCGCTCACGGGAAGAGGTCGGGCGGTAGCAGCCCGTTGCGGATGGCGTAGAGCAGGCCGGTCACGGTGGCGACCGAGATGACGGTCGTCAAAAGGATGCTCGCCGAGGCGCGCTGCACCCAGACGCCATATTGCTGGCCGATGACGAAGACGTTGGTCGCCGTGGGCAGCGCCGCCATCAGGACCGCCGTGTAGACCCAGACCGGCGGAAACGTTCCCAGGGCGCTCAGCACCAGGTAGCACACGATCGGATGGACGATCAGCTTCAGCATGGCGATGAGGCCGAGCTCGCGCGGCACCCGTTTGAGAGGCCGAAGCGCGAGCGTGACGCCCATGGCGAACAGCGCGCAGGGTGCGGCGGCCTGCGCGAGATAGCCGAGCAGCCGGCTCACCGGATCCGGCGGCACGAACTGCAGCCAGGCAGCCGCGACGCCCGCCGCCGTCGCGATGATGAAGGGATGGAGGACGATCTGGCGCAGCACCCTCGCCATCAGCGCCAGGCGCGAGGTCTTCTCCTCGCCCGACAGCGCCATCAGCGTCGGCGCGAGCGTGAAGTGCATGATGTTCTCGAAGCAGAAGATCAACGCCACCGGCACCGCAGCCGCTTCGCCGAAGGCGAGCAGCGCGAGGCCGGGGCCCATATAGCCGATATTGCCGTAGGCCGCCGCCAGCCCCTTGATCGTGCTCTCCCCGATCGTGCCGCGCCCGATAACGATCGAGCCGACGAACATCAGCGAGAAGATGAGATAGGTCGAGAGGACGACGCCGAAGACATAGCGCCATTCCGTCAGTTCCTCTATCGGCGTGCGCGAGACCAGCTGGAAGAAGAGCGCGGGCAGCGCGACATAGATGATGAAGGTGTTCATCCAGCCCAGCGCCTCGAGGGGCTGGTTCGCGAGCCGGGCGACGAGCGCGCCGAGGAAGATCATCCCGAAGAAGGGAAGGACCAGGCCAATGATGTCCGACATGATGCCTATCCGGCGCGGGCTGTCATTTGGCGCTACCCGCGCGGTTCGGCCGCGTCAATAGCCGGCCGGGATTGAAAAGCCGGCGGCGCTGGGACAGATTGGGCTTGAAGGTCAAGGCGATGACAGACATCAAGACAGCGAAGTTTCGGATCGGACAGGTGGTCCGCCATCGGATATTCCCGTTCCGAGGCGTGATCTTCGACGTCGATCCCGAATTCAACAACACCGAGGAATGGTACGAGGCGATCCCCGCCGAGGTGCGGCCGCGCAAGGACCAGCCGTTCTACCACCTGCTGGCCGAGAACGAGGAGACGGAATACGTCGCCTATGTTTCGGAGCAGAACCTGCTCGAGGACCTGTCGGGGCGGCCGCTCAGGCACCCGCAGCTCGGCGAGCTCTTCGAGCGCGGGCCCGACGGCAGCTACGCGCCGAGGCCGATCGCACGGCACTGATGCGGTCGCTCAGTTATGGGCGAGGATGTTGAGGAGCCGGTCTCCGGGACCGCGCACGTAGAAACGGCGCACGCCCCAGGGTTCGTCGACCGGTCCGTACGCGATCGTCCAGCCCCCGGCGACGGCGCGTTGGTAGACTGCGTCCAGATCGTCCACCTCGATCGACAGGTCGGGCACCGGCGTCCCGGAGCCGCCCTCAGTCAAAAGCGAGACCTGCGGCGCCCCCTGCCCTCCTGAGGCAAGCGTCACGATCCAGCCCATGTCCATGACGCGGTCGAGGCCGAGGACTTCCACGAAGAACGCGCTGTCGGCGGCCGGATCGGCCGAAGCCAGGTTGGGAACGATACGCTTGACCGCCATGACCAACCTCTTCCGTTGCCGTTTGCCCGTCGGAACCTAGAACGCTATTGCCTACCAGAACACCCTTGGTCTGCTGACTGCGAGCCTTCCCCCGAGCCGATGGAAACGCTTCTATCCCCGGTGATCCTCTTCTTCGTACTCGGCGCGGCGGCTGCCTTCGCGCGCTCCGATCTCGCCATACCCGAGGCGATCGCGAAGGGCCTGGCGCTCTACCTGATGGCGGCGATCGGCCTGAAGGGCGGCGTCGAGGTCTCGGAAGCCGGCTTCGGCGGCGAGATCCTGCTGGCGGCGGTGGCCGGGCTGGTGCTCTCGTTCCTGCTGCCGCTGCCGGTCTTCGCCGCGCTGCGGAGCTTCGGCAGGCTGAACTCGGTGAATGCGGCGGCGGTCGCCGCCCATTACGGCTCCGTGAGCGTTGTCACCTTCGTCACCGGGCTGGAGGTGCTCCGCGTCGCCGGCATGCCGCCGGCCGGCTATCTGGTCGCGGTTCTGGCGCTGATGGAGACGCCGGCGATCGTCGTCGGCCTGCTGCTCGCCCGCGGCGGCATTTCCGCCCGTGACGGCGGGCGCGGAGAACTTCTGCGCGAGACGCTGCTGAACGGCTCGGTCGTCCTCCTCCTGGGCAGCTTCGTCATCGGCCTGGTGGCGGGGCGCGACGGCTTCGCGCCGATCTCACCCGTCTTTGAGACCGCATTCCGCGGCGTGCTCTGCCTCTTCCTGCTCGACATGGGGCTGGTGGCGGCGCGCCGGCTGACGGAATCGCGCTCGCTCACGCTGAGGCTCGCCCTGCTCGCCGTGCTGTTCCCGGTCATCAACGGCGTCCTCGGGATCGCCGTGGCTGCAGCGATCGGCCTCGACACGGGCACCGCGGCGGGCTTCGCGATCCTGGCCGCCAGCGCCTCCTACATCGCCGTGCCGGCGGCGATGCGCCTCGCCTTGCCGGAGGCGGACGCCGGCCTCTACCTTTCGATGTCGCTCGGGGTCACCTTCCCCTTCAACATCGTCCTCGGCATCCCGCTCTACACGTTCCTCGCCCAGCAGGTGATCGCGCCATGAATTCCATCGTGTCCCGCATCAAGATCGAGGTTCTTGTCGACGCGCCGCTGGCGAGACGTGTGACCGAACTGGCCGAAAGCGTCGGTGTAACCGGCTACACGCTGCTGCCGACGATGGCAGGTGCCGGCCGAGGCGGACGCTGGACCGACGACCAGGTGACGGGGGCGCAGGCCAAGGTCGTCTTCGTGACGGTGACGAGCGCCGAGAAGTCGACGGCGCTCACCGAGGCGCTGAAGCCGCTCCTCGACACCTACGGGCTCATGCTGACACGGACGACGGTCGAGGTCGTGCGCGGGGACCGGTTCTGAGGCCTGCGCCGGTGACTATGCCCCCGCCTCGCCCCATGGTAACCCAGCAGACGATCAGCCTCTGCCGACGACTGAGTTGAATTTGGACGCCTTCGCCTTCATCGCCGCCGATACGGCAGACGCTCGCGATGCCGCCGCCACGCTCTCCGCCCTCTACGGGCAGAGCAGGGTCGAGGAAGCCGACACGATCGTGGCTCTCGGTGGCGACGGCGTCATGCTGCAGGCGATCCATGACTACATGGGCACGGGCCGGCGCATCTACGGCATGAACCGCGGCTCGGTCGGCTTCCTGATGAACGACTATTCCGAGGATCGCCTGAGGGAGCGGGTGCAGGCCGCCCTGCCCGAGACCATCCGGCCGCTGGAGATGGTTGCCATCGATGCGGACGGCGCGAGCCACACGCTGATGGCGATCAACGAGGTGGCGCTGTTCCGCCAGTCGGCGCAGGCGGCCAAGATCCGCATCAGCGTCGACGACAAGGTGCGGCTGGAGGAACTCATCTGCGACGGCGTCATGGTGGCGACACCCGTCGGATCGACGGCCTACAACCTCTCGGCGCACGGCCCGATCCTGCCGCTCGACTCGCCACTGCTTGCATTAACGCCGGTCAGCCCGTTTCGCCCACGCCGCTGGCGCGGCGCGCTGCTGCCCAACCGTGCCGTCGTCCGCTTCGACATCCTCGAGCCCGGCAAGCGGCCGGTGAACGCGGTGGCCGATCACTCCGAGGTCAAATCGGTGATATCGGTGACCGTCAGCGAGTCCCGCTCCGCGACCGCGACTATCCTCTTCGACGCAAGTCATTCCTGGAGCGAACGCATCCTCGCGGAGCAGTTCCGCTACTAAGCCGGCTGGAAATCACCTTTCGAATGCTTACCTTAACGTCGGAGCGCGGTTGACATCGAACCCGCCAACCCGTAACGCCTGCCCCTACATGACCCCTTCAGGGGCGGAACGAGAGCCGACGCAGCGCGTTAATTGCGCTGGGCCCGAACCTACGAAGACAACAGCAACGTGTCATCCCAAGAACAGACCGACCAGCAGCCGGACGGGCAGCCGATTTCTTTCGATCAACTGGGGCTGTCTCCCAAAGTCCTCTCTGCGGTCCAGGATTCCGGCTACACCGTGCCGACCCCGATCCAGTCCGGCGCGATCCCGCACGCGCTCGCCGGCAAGGACGTGCTCGGCATAGCCCAGACCGGCACCGGCAAGACCGCCGCCTTCGTGCTTCCCATGATCACGCGGCTGGAAAAGGGGCGCGCCCGCGCCCGCATGCCGCGCACGCTCATCCTGGAGCCGACGCGCGAGCTCGCGGCCCAGGTCGAAGAGAACTTCATCAAGTACGGCAAGAACCATCGCCTCAACATCGCGCTGCTGATCGGCGGCGTATCCTTCGACGAGCAGGAGCGGAAGCTTGAGCGTGGCGCGGATGTGCTTATCGCGACACCGGGTCGTCTTCTCGATCATTTCGAGCGCGGCAAGCTGCTTCTGACGGGGGTCGAGATCCTCGTCATCGACGAGGCGGACCGCATGCTCGACATGGGCTTCATCCCCGACATCGAGCGCATCTGCAAGCTGATCCCCTTCACGCGCCAGACGCTCTTCTTCTCGGCCACCATGCCACCCGAGATCACCAAGCTGACCGAGCAGTTCCTGCAGGCGCCGGTGCGCATCGAGGTCTCGAAGCCCGCGACCACGGCCACCAATGTCGAGCAGAGGCTGGTCAAGTCGAAGTCGAAGGGCTGGGACAAGCGCGACACGCTGCGCCGCCTGATCCGGGCCGAGAGCGACAGCCTCACCAACGCGATCATCTTCTGCAATCGCAAGGTCGAGGTCGCGGAGCTGTTCCGCTCGCTCGTGCGCCACGATTTCGACGCCGGCGCGCTGCACGGCGACATGGACCAGCGCGCGCGCATGGCCATGCTCGACAATTTCCGCAAGGGCAACCTGAAGCTGCTCGTCGCCTCCGACGTCGCGGCGCGCGGGCTGGACATCCCGGCCGTCAGCCACGTCTTCAATTTCGACGTGCCGATCCACGCCGAGGATTATGTCCACCGCATCGGCCGCACGGGCCGCGCGGGGCGGTCGGGCAAGGCGTTCACGATCGTGACGAAGAGCGACAGCCGCTATCTCGACGCGATCGAGAAGCTGATCGGGAAGTCGATCGACTGGCTGGATGGCGATCTCTCCTCCGTCGGGGACGAGGAGCCGGAAGAGCCCCGGCGCGGACGCGGCGGACGCGAGAAGAAGCCGCGCGGCGGCGACAAGGCGCCGCGACGCGGCAGACCGCGCAAGGACGCCGAAGAAGCGGTAGCGGTCGATATCGAGCCGGCTCCGGTCGTCGCTGAGCCGGCCGAGGCGCCGGCGCCTTCCCGCCGCGAGGCGATCAAGGCGGACAATGCCGAGCGGGCAAGGTCGCGGTCGAATGATCGCGAGGGTGCCCGCGACAGGCGCGGATCGGGCTCCCGCCGCGAGGATCGGGAAACCGACACAACCGTCGGCTTCGGCGACGATACGCCGGCCTTCATGAAGATACCTGTCCGGGCCTGATCGCCCGGACCTGCGTCACCGGCGGAGACGCATCGCCTCCGGCGGCGTCGCTCTCTTCAGCCGCCCACCCGTACCGACATCTCGCCGATCCGGTCGATCCGGCAATGCATGACGTCGCCCGGAGCGACGGGCGCGACGCCCTCGGGCGTCCCGGTCATGATCACGTCGCCGGGATAGAGCGTGTACGCCTTCGAGGCATAGGCGATCAGCTTCGCCACGCCCCAGATCAGGAGCTTCGTGTTCGACTTCTGGCGGGTCTCGCCGTTCACCTTGATCTCGAAGTCGAGCGCGCCCGGATCGCCCAGCTCGTCCGCCGTCACGGCATGGGGGCCGAGCACCGTGAAGGTGTCGAGCGACTTGCGGAATGAACGATCCTCGGTGCCACGGATCGTCATGTCGAGGCCGATCATGTAGCCGGCGACGTGGTCGAGCGCCCCTTCCTCCGACACGCGGAACGCCTTGCGTCCGATCACCACCGCCAGCTCGATCTCGTGGTCGATGCGGCGGTCGGACCAGTCCGCCATCACCAGTTCCCCGGCACCAATCAGCGAGCTCGGCGCCTTCAGGAACACGCCGTAGTCGGCAATCGTCTTGACCTGGGTGCCGAAATTGATGCCGGTGTCGGCGCGCGATTCGTCGAGATGAAGCTGGTAGTTGACCGGCGCGGCGACGATCTTGCCAGGATTGGCGACCGGCGAGAGGAGCTTCACCTCGGCGACAGGGCGGCCGGGAGATCTCTCGGCCAGTTCCTCCATCCGCGGACGCAACGTCCCAAAATGGTTGAAGAAGTGGTCTCCGCGCGGCACCGGCCAGCGGAGCGGCGGCAGTGCCGAGAGCGCCTCGGTGACGTCGTGGACGAGATCGTCCCTGACGACGCCCAGCCGGTCGTCGTCATAACGGCAGAATCGCATGTCAGTTCCTTCGCAGTTCCGGGTGGTCAGGCGGGGCGGCCGCGCTCCTCGCGATAAAGCCCGAGCTTCTCCTGCGCGACGCGGTCGGAGAAGCAGAAGATGAAGCTGTCCTCGGTCGCCTTGAAGCTGCGCCAGGTCCAGCCGGGAGCGACCGCGACGTCGCGCTCGGCGAGATCGAAGCTCTTGTCGCCGATCTTCGCGGTCACCGCGCCTTCGCCCAGCGCCATCACGATGCCGTCGGTCGAGCGCAGCGGCTGCGTCTCGAACCCGGCGGGCAGATGGATCATCCAGGCCGACATCGTCGGCATCGCCCATCTGCCGTCGATAGGATTGGCGTAGCGCAGCGAGACGCCCTCATGCACGTCGGGATCGGCGCCGCGTGCGGCCGTCACCAGCGCCTCGCGCGTCCGCTCGTAGGGATAGTTGAAGATCGGTGTCGTCAGGCCGTACCGGCTCTCAGGACGGAGCGGCAGCATGTTGGAGCCGAAGCGGGCGAAGGAATCTCCTTCCGGCCGCGTGATCGACTGGCGCTCGTCGTTGTAGTGCTCATTGAAGCCGGCCTCGAAGAACTGCACCAGCGGCAGGTCGAGCCCGTCGAGCCAGGCGCAGGGGTCGGAGCCCTCGTTGCCGTGGTCGTGGAAGGCCCAGGACGGCGTGATGATGAAGTCGCCGCGGCGCATCGTCGTGCGCTCGCCGCCGACGGCGGTGAAGGCCCCCTCGCCTTCCAGCATGAAGCGCAGCGCGGACGGCGTATGCCGGTGCGCCGGCGCGGTCTCGCCAGGCATGATGAGCTGCACGCCGGCATACATGGTCGCGGTCGCGCGAGACATGCCGGGCAGCGCCGGGTTCTCGAGCACCAGAACGCGCCGCTCCGCCTCCTGGGCGGTCAGGAGCCTGCCCGATTCCATCAGCAGGGGCCGCACGTCGGCATAGCGCCAGCGATGGGGCTGCGCCTTGGAACGCGGCTCGTTGGGCAGGAGACCCCTTAGAACCTCCCACAGCGGCGCGAGATTATGCGGCGCCAGCCGGTCGTAGAAGTCCTGCCGCTTGGCATCCCTGGATGGATTGGCTGCCGTATTCATGGGTCCTGTCCTTCCTTCTGTCCGTCGGTTCATTCCGCTGCGGCGCTGCTTGCCGCGGCGATCCGCGCCCGCCTTCCGGCAAGTTCGAGGGCCAGCACGCCCGCGACGAGGACGAGGCCGACCAGATTGGCCGGTCCCGCCCAGCTGGCGGCCTCCGGCGGAATGAGGAGCATGAACCCTCCGACGGCACCCGCAACGCGGTTGAGTGGCGGCATGCGGCGCAGCCCGTAGCCGATCATCGCCGAGGAAACGAACCACACGCCGACCACGGCGGTGCAGATCGAGATCGCGATCGCCGTCCACGAGGTGCTCTGGAGGAGAAGCGTCGGCGAGAAGACGAACAGGAACGGGATGATGTAGGCCGCCCAGGAGAAGCGCATCGCGTACCAGCCTGTCTTCATCGGGTCGGCCTTGGCCAGGTTGGCGGCGAAGAAGGCGGCGATCGCGATCGGCGGCGTCACGAAGGACATCATGCCGAGATAGAGGATAAACATATGCGCGGCGAGCGGCGAGATGCCGACCTCGACCAGCGCCGGCGCGATCAGCACGGCGAGCAGAACGTAGACGCCCAGCGTCGGCATTCCCATCCCGAGCACGATGCAGAGCAGCGCGGCAATGACGAGGAGCAGCAGGATGTTGCCGGCGCCGAGCGAGACCAGGAACATGGTCAGCGCGAAGCCGAGCCCCGTCAGCTGCAGGATGCCCATGATGAAGCCGGCTGCGGCGGCGATCATGATGATGTCAGCCGACGAGATGCCGGTCCGCACGATGCAGGCCCACACCTCGCGCGGCGTCAGCCGCTGGCCCGCATAGCCGAAGGCAAAGCCGACGAGCATCGTCGCGATGCAGGCGTAGATGGCGGCGTTCTCGGGCTGCAGGTTGCGCCAGAACAGCGCATAGATCAGCACCGCGAACGGCAGGGTGAACAGCCATCCCTTCGTCACCACGATCACGAGGCGCGGGATCTGGCTCGCCGGCACGCGCTCGATGCCGCCCTTGGCGGCCAGGAGGTCGGCCTGGATGAAGAGCGCCAGGTAGTAGAGGACCGACGGCACCAGCGCCGCGATCGCCACCTGGCCATAGCTGATCTGCAGGAAGTCGGCCATCAGGAAGGCGACGGCGCCCATGACCGGCGGCATCAGCTGGCCGCCGTTCGACGAGCACGCCTCGATCGCCGCTGACTGCTCGGGCTTGAAACCCGATTTCTTCATCATCGGTATGGTGATGACGCCGGTCGCCAGGATGTTGGAGACGACGATCCCGTTGATCGAACCGAAAAGCGAGGAGGCGAGCACCGAGATCTTGGCCGCGCCGCCGCGGAAGCGGCCCATGATGCCGAGCGACAGGTCGTTGAAGAAGGTCGCGCCGCCGGAAGACGACAGGAGCTGGCCGAAGAACACGAACGGCACCACGACGGTGACGCCGATCAGGAGGACGAGGCCGAACAGCCCGCTCGTGTCGACGCCGAGATAGAAGATCATGCGGTTGAGCTGGACCTCGCGCGTCTCCAGGCTGCCGCCGACCAGATGGCCGATCAGCGCGTAGCCGGTGAAGGTGAGCACGACGATGACGAGCGCCATGCCCGCGCTGCGGCGCAAGCCCTCGATCACCAGGACGAAGAGCAGCCACGTCGTCAGCAGGCCGTCCCAGCTCGGCCTGAAGAACCCGCCGAGGAAACGGGGATAGGCATAGGCCATATAGAGGCCGGCGCCGAGCGACAGGAACGCCAGCAGCCAGTCGTACCACGGGACGCCGGCCGCGGGATCGGACGTGCGCCGCGCGCGACGGACGATGAAGACCACCGCCATCGCCAGCCCGAGAACCACCGCCAGCAGCTGCTCGGCGAGGAAGTTCCAGCGGATCACGCGATAGAGGTCGGCACCCCAGGCGAAGGCCGCGAAGGATATCAGCGCCCCGAGGACGGTCGCCGCGAGACCGGCCGCCCCGATGCAGGGCGGCTCGGCTTCGGTTGCCAAAATATTCGACATGCGGCTCCGGCTCCGGGGCGCTGGCTATCTTGAAGTCGAAGTCAGTCGCAGTTCCAGATGCCGACTTCGCGATAATAGCGGATCGCGCCCGGATGATAGTCGACGTCCGGCTGGCAGACGGCGAGGTTGTCGGGGTTCATCGCGTTGAAGGAAGGATGCGCCGCCACGAGCGCCTCCTTGTTCTCGTGGATCGCCTTGGCGACCTGGTAGACGGCCTCCTCGTCCACGTTCTTGTTGGCGATAACGGTCATCGCGTACTGCATGAGGTCCATCTCCTCGCGCACCCCGTTAAGGTGCGGGAGCGGCGCCTGCCGCGCGATCTGGTACTCGGGTCGGACCGCGGCCATGGCCTGGCGGGCCTCCTCACTGTCGTCGAGGTCGAGGAAGCGGATGCCGATCGAGGCGTCGAGCTCGGCCATCTTGGGAGCGCCGATCGCAAAAAGCGTGGCGTCGAGGCGGCCGGCACCGAGATCATCCGCTGCGCGAAGCAGGTTCGTCGTCATGACGCCGTCGGTGTCGTCGAGCGTCAGCCCGCCCGTCGCCAGCAACGCCTCCGAGAGCGGTATGCCCTGCGGGAAGCCTTGCCAGCCGATCGGGAAACGCTTGCCGGCCAGATCCTCCACCGAATGGATGTCGGAGTCGGCGCGAACCACCACGCCCACCTTGAAGGGAAAAACGGTGGAGACGAGGCGCAGGTCGGGCAGTTCCTGCCCCTCATACTCCTGGGTGCCGCGGATCGCCGCGCCGACTTCGTCGTTCGACATGAACGAGAATTCCGCCTGGCCTTCCTGAACCGCGCCCATGTTGGCCGACGGCGAGTTGAAGGTGACGACCCGCATCTGGATGCCGGTCTCGTTCTGCACGACGCCGGCGATCGCCTGGGTCTGCACGTTGTTGATCGAGCCGGGCGGCAGGGTCGAGATGCCCATCGTCTGCGCCGAGGCGGCGGACGTCCATCCGAATGCGACTGCGACCGCGGCAGAAGCGATCCACTTTGCGTAAGCTTGCATCGATTTCCTCCCTGTTTGCCGCTTTTGCGGCCATTCACACCGTGGCCGTCCGCCACCTCCGGCGGACGGATGGTCTCAAGAACCGAGCGCCATCAGCCTCCTCGCGGGCGCGGCCGGCACCGCGGCAGCCGCCTGCATGGACGCGAAGCGAACGACCTGATCGGCTACCGTAGAAAGCTGGAACGCGATCTCGTCGTTCGCCGGACGCCCATCGATGAACGGAAGGTCGGCCGAATTGATGGCAGCGGCATAGGGCGTCGGCCAGCCGCGCAGGGCGTGGACGATCGAGCGCACCGACACCAGCGTTGTGCCGAGAGCCTGAGCGCCATAGGCGCAGACGATCACACCGACTGCCCTGCCGTCGAAGTAAGGCATCGGATCGTCGCGCATGTCCTCGACATAGTCGAGCGCGTTCTTGATCATGCCCGAGATCGCCCCGTGATAGCTCGGGGTGGCGATGATGATGCCGTCCGCCCTGCGCAGCGACTGGATCAGCCGGCGCGCCGAAAGGCTTCGGTGCTCGACGCCCGGGTCGTAGAGCGGCAGGTCGAGCAGTGGACCGGCGATAATCTCGGTTGCGGCGCCCATGCTCTCGGCACAGGACAGCGCATAGCGCAGCGCCACCTCGGAACTAGAGCCGACGCGCGTCGTCCCGCCGATGCCGACGATGCGCAGCGGCCGAGAGCCTGGCCCGGCGGACTTGATGAGCGTGTCGATCGTCTCGGCCATTTGGGGCTCCGTCTGCCGCTACTCGGCTGCGATGTCTGGCGTGAGCGCGCGGCTCGCGGCGAACGCCTTGCGGATCCGCTCATGCCTCGCCTCGATCCACGGCCAGGTCTCCGGATGGGTGAAGATGTAGAACTCGTCCGCCTCGATTGCCTGGGCGACCCGCTCGCCTATCACCGATGGATTGGCCCCGTCGCGGATGAGGTCGCCCATGAAATGGTTCTGCGGCCGCACATAGGCCCCGCCGAGGCGCTCCGGCCGCGCGCGCTCGGAAAGGTGGATCCCGGTCGCCACCGCCGCGGGCGCGAGAACCGACACGCCGATCGTGGTGCCGGCGAGTTCCTGCTCCAGAGCCTCGCTCAGCGCCACGACCGCGAACTTGGTCATCGAATAGGCGCCGGTCAGGAAGTTCGGGTTGACCTGGAAGCCGCCGATCGAGGCGGTGTTGACGATATGGGCGACCCCTCCCCGCGCCTTCAGGCGCGGCACGAAGGCGCGGATGCCGTTGACGACGCCGCCGATATTGACGCCGATCACCCAGTCCCAGTCGGAGGGCTCGATCTCGTGGAGCGGCACGCCGTGCATCGCAACGCCGGCATTGTTGCAGACGATGGTTACGGGCCCGAGCTGCCGCTCGATCGCATCCGCCGCGTTCTCGACCGAAGCGGCGTCCGACACGTCGAGTTGGACGCCGATTGCCCGTCCGCCGGTCTCGGAGATCAGCGCTGCCGTCTCCCGAGCATCGTCGACCCTGATGTCGCACGCACCGATCGCAACGCCGCGGGCGGCAAGTGCCAGCGCGATGCCGCGTCCGATCCCGGATCCTGCGCCGGAGATATAGGCGGCCGTACCGCTCTCGATTCTCATTTCGTCCGTCCGCTTGCGTCGGCGTGTGAAGCAGGCATGGTATACAAGACCCCCATCAGGTCAACCAGATCATCGCGGATATGTTCCAGCTGCACCATGCTGGTATACAACACTAGGTGCTGGTTGCGAGGCGGGAGGAGACTGTGCGAGATCGGCGAAGGCGGGCAGTGGAGACCGGGTTCGAGATGAGCATCCAGGCCATGAAGGACGGCGGCGACACCAGCGGCGCGGTCGAGACCGCCTACCGCTATATCCGGCAGGCGATCATCTCCGGCGACCTCAAGGCCGGCGAGACGCTGCAGGAGGCGCGCCTCGCGGAACTCATCGGCGTCAGCCGCACGCCGGTGCGCGAGGCGCTCAGCCGACTCGGCAACGAGGGGCTCGTCGTGCTCGAGCGCTATCGCCGCGGGCAGGTCGCGAGCTTCTCCCAAGGTGATGTGGCCGAGGTGTTCCGCCTGCGGGCCAAGCTCGAAGGCCATGCCGCGCGCCGCGCCGCCCTCAGGATCGACGCCGCGGCTATTTCTCACCTGGAAGAAGTCGAGGCCGAGATGGAGGCCGTCTTCGAGAGCCTCGGCTGGCACCGGCACCTCCCCCGCTTCGACGAGCTCAACAACGAGTTCCATGCCACCATCGCCCGCGCCGCCGACAGTCCGCGGCTGGTCAAGATCCTCGCCTCCTCGCTCGAGCTGCCCGCCTCGATCTTCAACTACTACACCGAGCCGGTCGAGGAGCGTACGCGGCGCACCCATCGCCAGCATCGCGAGATCATCGACGCGCTGAAAAGCCGCAATGCCGACTGGGCTGAGTCCGCGATGAGCGCTCACCTGTTCTCCATCCTCAACGATCCCGCTCCGGACATCGAAGCCTGACCTACTCGGCCGCCGCCGCGACCGGCACCTTCTGGCGCAGGTATGGCATGACCTCGTTGGCGTAGATCTCCATGTTCTTGCGCGTCAGCTCCGCCGGCAGCGTGCCGAACTGCAGCAGCGTGAGCAGGTGACCGAAGCCGATCTGGCTCTGGTATTCCTCCAGTTTCGCGCGCACCGTCTCCGGGCTGCCGCAGATGAACATGCCCTTCTCCATCACCGAGTCGATCGACTGCTTAGTGCCGATGGACGATTTGGCCTTCATCACGCCCATCATCGACCTGAGCGACAGGTAGCCCGGCGGCAGCAGCATCTCCTTCGGCATGCGCAGGAACTTGTTGAGGAAGTTCTCGATGTGCGGCTGCGCCTCGCGGCGCGCGATCTCGTCGGTCTCGGCAACATAGAGCGGCACCGACCAGCCGAGCTGGTCCGGCGTCGCCTCATAGCCGTGCGAATTCGCCATCTCCTTGTACATCTGCATGTACTTCACGAGCATGGCGATCGGCGTGAAGGTCTGCAGATAGGTGTAGCGTCGGTCGGGATGCGATGCCCATTCGATCGTCTCGCTCGATCCCTGCGACGGGATCCAGATCGGCGGACGCGGGCTCTGGTAGGGCCGCGGCCAGAGATTGACGTACTCGAACTGGTAGTGCTTGCCCTCGAAGCTGAACGGACCGGTCTCCGTCCAGGCGCGCAGGATGAGGTCGTGTGCCTCATGGAAGCGGTCGTGCGAATCGGCAGGGTTCGAGCTCCAGGCGTGGTACTCGGCGCCGATGCCGCGCACGAAGCCGGCGATGAAGCGGCCCTCGGTGATGTTGTCGACCATGGCGAACTCCTCGGCCACGGTGACGGGATTGTTGAGCAGCGGCAGCGCCCGGCCGAGGATCGCGATCTTGACCTTGCGCGTGCGCCTGGCCAGCGCGCCCGCCATGACGCCCGGCTGCGGCATCAGCCCGTAGGCGTTCTGGTGGTGCTCGTTGACGCAGACGCCGTCGAAGCCGAGCTGGTCGGCATATTCGAGCTCGTCGAGATAGCGGTTGTAGAGCTTCGCGCCCTTCTTCGGATCGTAGTAGCTGTTGGGCAGCGTGATCCATGCGGAGTTGTATTTCTGGTCGTAGTCCAGATCCAGATCCGCATAGGGCATCAGGTGCATCATGTAGAATTTCATCACGCCGCTCCCTTGATGAAGCTGTCGACCCGGTTCGTGAATTCCTGCGCCTTCTCGACATGCGGCAGGTGCCCGCATTGCGGGATGATCTCGAGCTGCGAATTGGGGATGAGGTCGCGGTAGGCGGGACCGAACTCGGCCGGCAGCAGCTTGTCGTCGTCGCCCCAGAGGATCAGCGTCGGCACCTGCACGCGGTGCAGCCACTTGCGCAGATGCGGATTGTGCATGCGCGGGCTCCAGCCGAGCTTGGCCGTCATCAGCCGGTTCTTGAGCACAACCATCACCTCCTCGTCCGAGGCCGGTTGCGGCATCGCCCTGGCGATCTCCTGGTTGTGGAAGAGGTTCTGGAGCGTCTCCTCGGGGGACCACATGAACATGTCGCCGCGCCTGACGCCCTTCACATGGATGCCGGCCGGCGCGACGAGCGTCAGAGTCTTCAGCCGCGAGACGTTCTTCACGGCCAGCTCTGCCGCGATCCAGCCGCCTATGGACGTGCCGACGAGATGCACGCCGTCGAGGCCGAACTGCTCCATCAGGTCGAGATAGAAGAAGGCGAGGTCGCCCACCGTATCAAGCCACTCCGGCGTCTCGGACGACCCGAAGCCTGGATGCTCGGGCACGATCACATCATATCGTTCGGCGAGCATGTCCATGAAGGGCAGCCACCTGCCGGCGCCCGCGGCGCCGTGCAGGAAGAGCAGCGGCTCGCCCTGCCCCTTGCGCATCAGCTTGATGCGGCAGCCCGCAACGGTTTCCATCGTCTCGCTATGCGCCATCGTCGCGCGATCCTCCCTCGCTCTGGCATGGCAGCAGTGCCATCGATCGGGATTATTGTACACCTTGTTTTGCATGCCGGGTCAAGACGCCTTCCCCGACCGAGTGGGCATTTTCGCGCTAACATATTGAGAGAAAAAGGATATTTTGCGGCGGATCGACAACCACTTGATTAGCAGATCAATCTCGGATTTGCATACCATTCGCAAAGGGGAGGAACGACATGGAAAGATTTGCACTGGCAGGCCAGGTCGCGGCGGTAACCGGGGCCGCGAGCGGTCTCGGGCTCGCCATAGCCGAGGTGCTGGTGGAGGCGGGCGCGCGGGTGGCGCTGCTCGACATCGACGAGCAGGGACTGGCGCAGGCGGCCGAAAGGCTGGGAGACCGCGCCGAGGCGATCGTCGCCGATGCGGGCGAACGCGCCTCACTGCGCGCCGCCTTCGAGGCGCTCCACGCCCGCCACGGGCGGATCGACATCGCCGTCGCCAATGCGGGGATTACTGCGGGGTCCGGCTATACGACCGAGACCGGCCAGATCAACGCGGTCGACGACGCGCAGTGGGACCGCGTGCTGCAGGTCAACCTGACTGGCGTCTTCGCGACCGTTCAGGCGGCCGCGCGGCACATGAAGGCGCAGCGCTCGGGCCGCGTCATCGCGATCTCGTCGGTGGCCGGGCTGAAGTCGGAGATCATGGTCGGCTACGCCTATGCCGCGACCAAGGCCGCCGTCGTCAACCTCGTCCGCCAAGCGGCGATGGAGCTTGCGCCCTATGGCGTGACCGTCAACGGCATCGCGCCGGGCCCCTTCCGCACCAACATCGCCGGCGGCCGCATCCGCCAGCCGGAGATCGCGGCGCAATTCGCCTCGATGGTGCCGCTCGGGCGCATCGCCGAGCCGGAAGAGATCAAGGGCCTGGCGCTCCTCCTCGCCTCCCCCGCCTCGAGCTTCATGACCGGCGTGACGATCCCCGTCGACGGCGGCATCATGGCGCGCTAGCCGAGCATCATCGGTCCGCAGGTCCACGCAAAAGAAATGCCGGTCCCAGCCGTTGTAGGAGGCAGCGCAGTGGGTGCCAGTTGATGCGATTGCCGGTGACCGATAGACTATCCGAACGGGGACTGCGGGGGCACTATGAAGAATCTGTTGAAGATATGTGCGATTTCAGTTTTGCCGATCTTGGCGGCATGCACAGCAACAGGCGGCGGTACGGGCGCGGGAGCTGCTAGCTCCTCGCGCTCCGAAGCGGCATCTCTGCTTTTGCAGGATGGCGCGCAGGTTGTGATGGTCGCAACCGAAGGCCCCGACACACAGAGGATGGGCAGCCAGGGAATGGGCAGGTTTCTCATGCCCTACGATGCCGCCGCCGGCATGTTTGGCCACTCCCGGGTGCTAAGTCACGATGCGGACTCGCTGACATTCACGGGTCCGCGTGGAGACACCTGCACACTTTCCGCTGACCGCACTTTTCGCTGCAGGACATACGGGAGCGGCACCTGGGAACTGAAGGGATAGGTTCCGGTGAGGCAGCATACCCTGCGCCTGTCGCCAGCCCGCATGCCCGCCGCTTCCTGGCAGAGAGCATCGCCCTCTTGTGAGCCGGCCGCCTAGACTGCGCCCGCCTCCAGGTAGACGTGCTTGGTCTCGAGGAAATCGTTGAGCCCCTCGACGCCGTGGAGCCGACCGAGCCCGGACTGTCGGTAGCCTCCGGTCTCGCCTTCGGCGAAGAGCCGCGTGTGGCAGTTGAGCCAGACGGTGCCCGTGCGGATGGCGCGCGATACGCGCGTCGCCCGGTTGAGGTCGGTGGTGAAGAGGCTGGCGGCGAGCCCGTAGCGCGTGGCGTTGGCCTTGCGCACCGCGTCGGCCTCGTCGGCAAAAGTCTCGATCGAGACGATCGGGCCGAAATGCTCCTCCTGCACCAGAGGCGAGGCAAGATCGTCGATCTCGAACAGCGTCGGCGTCACAAACGCGCCCTGGGCGAGGTCGCCGCCCGGTACAGCGCCCTTCAGCACCATGCGTCCCTCGTCGCCTGCGCGCTCGATCAGCGAAACGATCCGGTCACGGCTCGGCAGGTCGATCATGGCGCCCATCTGGCTTTCCGACCGATCGCCGGGGCCCGTCTTGATCGCCGAGAAGGCCTGCCGGATGCGGCTGCGGAATTCCTCATGCGCCGCCTCGTGGACGAGGAAGCGGGTCGCGGCGACGCACATCTGTCCGGCCATGACCAGCGAGCCGCGGGTGAGCTCGCGGGTGGCGAGGTCCATGTCGGCATCGGGAAAGACGATCGCCGGCGCCTTGCCGCCCAGTTCCAGCGACAGGCGCTTCAGTGTCGGCGCCGCGCCCGCCATGATCTTCTTGCCGGTCGCGCTGGAGCCGGTGAAGGAGATGACGTCGACATCCTCCGACGCAACGAGCGCCTCGCCGACCTCCGTTCCGTTCTCGTTGACGGAATTGACCGCGCCCTTCGGCAGCGACGGACATTCGGCGACGCAGCGCATCACGCGGGCGTGGACGAGCGGCGTCTGCGGCGCCGGCTTGACGACCGTCGTGCAGCCCGCGGCGAGCGCCGGTGCGAGCGAGCGCATGAGCAGGGTCACCGGCGCGTTCCACGGCACGATGATGCCCGCCACCCCCGCCGGCTCGCGGTGCAGCAGCGAGATGCTGCCCGGCGCGCCCTCGAAGGTGCGCCCGAATATGTTGCGCGCCAGGCCGGCATAGTACCGGGTCTCGGAGATCGAGCCCATCATCTCGCCGATGGCTTCCGATCGCAGCTTGCCGTTCTCGGCCACGATGAGGTCGACCAGTTCGTCGCGCGCGGCCTCCAGCCGGTCCGCGAGTTCGAACAGCGCCTGCGCGCGGATACGCGGCGAGGCGGCCCAGGTGCCGGCATCGAACAACGCGCGGGCGGCGACGACGGCCTGTTCGGTCAGTGCGGCCGAACCCGGCGAGTAGTAGCCCAGCACCCGCCCGTCGGCCGGGTTGGTGCTCGGCCGCTTCTCTCCGTCGCCGGCAATCCATTCGCCGGCGATGAAATTCCGCGCGTCGGGCTGGTTTCCGGACATCGACCGCCCCCTCTAGCTCGACAGGCCCATCAGCTTCAGGGCGTTGTCCTGGTAGATCTTGCGCCGCACCTCATCGGGAACGTCAAGCGAGTCCAGGATGCGGATGGTCTCGCGGATATACATCGGTCCGCCCTCGGGATCGAACGGCGCGTCGGAAGCGAACAGAACCCGGTCCTCGCCGAAGAACTCGATCGCGTGCTCGATCGCCTTGCGCGAGCCGAACGATGCCGTGTCGGCGTAGAACTCCTTGAAGTAGTCCAGATGCGGACGTTTCAGCGCCTTCCGGACGGCCGCGAGGTCGCGGTCGGTGGTGCGCTTGCCCATCTGATCCCAGCCGGGGCCGACCCGCCCCTCGAAGAACGGCACCATGCCGCCGGCGTGGTGGGTGACGACCTTGAGGCCTGGGAACTTGTCGAAGAAGCGCGAGAAGACCATGCGTGCCATCGCCGCCGAGGTCTCGTAGGGCCAGCCGAAGGTCCACCAGATCTCGTATTCCGAGCGGCCCTCGTTCTTGTAGTCGGCGAAATTCTCGCCGCGGGCCGGATGCAGCCACACCGCCTTTCCGCTCTTCGCCATGTAGTCGAAGAAAGGCTCGTATTCCGGCAGGTCGATGGGATTCCCGCCGATATTGGTGAAGATCTGCATGCCGACGGCGCCCAAATCCTCGATGGCGCGGCGCGATTCCTCGACCACCTGGTCGGGGTTGTTCATCGGCGCCGTGCCGATGAAGGCCGGAAAGCGCTCAGGGTACTTCCGGCAGAGTTCCGCCATGGAATCGGAACCGACCTTCGACAGTTCGAGCGCCTTGTCGGGCCCGGCGAGCTTTTCCAGCGGCGGCGAGGCGAGCGACAGCACCTGCTGGTAGTCCTCGCCGAACATGTCCATCACCTCGAACCGACGGTCGAGCTCGGTCATCATCGGCACCGCGCCGGAGCGCATGGTGATGTCGGTCATGGTGCCGATATGGTCGATCAGGCGGTCGAAGAACGGCTTCGGCCAGATGTGATTGAACGCGTCGATCTTCTTCACGGGCATTGCTTCCTCTCGAAACGGTGCCGCGAAGGTGCGGTTCTCGCCCGGTGAAGTCAACACCAATCTCGTAATTTGAGATTATTGTTCTAGCGGCTCGTGCCGCGGGCCCGGGCGAGCGTCTGGCTGAGTTCGCCCGCGCCGGCCCGCACCTCGGCGCCGATCCGCTCCAGCTCGCCGTCGGGCAAGTCCCGATCAGCGATGGTGACGCACAGGCTGGCGATCGGGCTCTGGCCCGAATCGAAGACCGGCACCGCAATCCCGACCACGCCCGGCGTCACCTCGCCATGCGCGACCGCCACCCCTGCCCTGCGCACTTTCCTCAGGCTCTCGATGACCGCATCGACCGTATCGCCCAGTCCGACGGCCCGGAACTCGTCGAGCTTGCGTTCCACGAGCGGCTCGAGCTGGCGGCGCGGAAGAAAGGCGAGGATGGCGCGCGCGATCGCTCCCCTCGCAAGCGGCATCGGCCGTCCGCGCGGATAGCTGCTCTGCGGGTTCTCGACCGAGCGCACGCTGTCGACGCACAGCACCTTGTTGCGATACCACCGCACCAGAAGCGCGGTGCACGGGCGTGCGGCGGCCAGCGCCTCGAGGTGCCGGCGGCCGTTGAGGATCAGCGGGTCGGACCGGCGCAGGAGATAGTCGAGCTCGACGACGCGCGGCCCGAGCGTGAAACCGGCGTTGGGGAGCGCGGTGACGAGCCCGTTGTCCTTCAGCGTCTTCAGGTAGCGATAGAGCGTCGGCCGGCTGTAGCCGAGCTTCTCCATCAGCTCTTCCGGCGTCCATTCGAGCCTGTCCTCGGTAAAGGCGCCGAGGATCGCCAGCATCCGCTCGAGGCTGTTCGTTTCGCTCATTCCGGAACCGGCACGTCCTCTGGCTTCCGCCGCGCGCGCCACATTTCGAGACCCATCAGGACGAGCCCGAGCCCGACGCCCGCCATGTCGGTGTAGAGCGCGCCCGGGAATGCGCCTGCTGGCACCAGGGCGGCAAGCCCTGCCACGCCGAACAGCACGCGCATCATGGGCGAGAGCCGCGCCATGAAGAAGCCGGCAAGCGCGGCCGAGATCAGCCAGACGCCGATGCAGGCGGTGGCGATCGCAACCCCGATATCGGTCGGGTCGCCGATCAGCACCAGCGTCGGCGAGAAGACGAACAGGAACGGCACCACGAACGCCGCCCAGCCGAAGCGCACCGAGGCCATGCCGGACGCCATCGCCGGCGCCTTGGCGATGCTGGCGGCGGCGAAGGCGGCGATGGCGATCGGCGGCGTGATCATCGACATCATGCCGAAATAAAGGACGAAGAGATGCGCCGCGACCGGCTCGACGCCGACCTGGATCAGCGCGGGGGCGACGAGCGCGGCGAGCAGCACGTAGACGCCCAGCGTCGGCAATCCCATGCCGAGGATGATGCAGACGATCGCCGACAGCACCAGGAGCACGATCACGTTGCCGCCGCCGACCTGCACGAGCGCGTAGGTCAGGTTGAAGGACAGACCGGTGACGTTGAGGACGCCGATGACGATGCCGGCCGCCGCCGAGATCAGGATGATCTCGACCACCGCCTTGCCGGTCTCCGCGAACGAGCCGAGCAGAGTCAGGATCCCCGGCCTGACCGACTGGTAGCCGAAGACGAGCGAGGTCACGACGACGCTCAGCGCCGCGGCCAGCGCGGCGCGCTCGGGCTGCCAGCCGCGGCTGAACAGGAGGTAGATCAGCACGGCGAAGGCGAGGATGAAGTGGAGCCCGGTGAAGACCAGCCGCCGCGGCGGGATCTCCGACTTCGGCACCCGTCTTATGCCGAGCTTGGCAGCCTCGAGATCGGCCTGGATGAACAGGGCGACATAGTAGAGGATCGCGGGCACGAGCGCGGCCAGCACCACCGCCGAGTATGGCATCTGCAGGAACTCGGCCATCAGGAAGGCCGCCGCGCCCATCACAGGCGGCATCAGCTGGCCACCGGTAGAGGCGACCGCCTCGATCGCACCGGCCTTGTGTGCGGGATAGCCGTCGCGCTTGATCATGGGAATCGTGACGATACCCGTCGCCGTCACGTTGGCCACGGCCGAGCCGGAGATCGAGCCGAAGAGCCCCGATGCGAGCACCGCGATCTTCATCGACCCGCCGCGGAAGCGGCCCATGGCAAGAAGTGCTGCGTCGGTGAAGAATTTCGACCCGCCGGTGAGGCCGAGCAGATTGCCGAAGAAGATAAAGGCGACCACCACGGTCGCGGCAACTGCCATCGGGATGCCAAGGATTCCGTTCGAATCGAACGCCATGTAGCCCGACAGCATCTGCCAGTTCTGCGCCCGGCCGGAGAGACGGCCGGGGATGTAGTTGCCGAACAGCGCGTAGAGGATGAAGACGGCGATGATGATGACCAGCGCCCAGCCCGTTGCCCTTCGAAGCGCCTCGAGCAGCAGCAGGATGACGATCAGGCCCGGCACCCAAGCCGTCGGCGGGCGCGAGAAGATGAGGTTGACGACCTGCGGATAGCGCACCGCGACGTAGCCGACGGCGACGAAGGCGGCGACGGCGGCGAGACAGTCGTACCACGGCACAATCGTCCGCTCGGCGCCGCGGCGTGCGGGCAGCGCCAGAAAGGCGACCGGCAGCGCGAAGGCGAGGATCGCCGCCATGAACTGCTGCGGATAGTAGGAGAGGCCGAGCATCCTCGGAACGTTGAGCGACCAGCCGATCGCCAGGAGCGTGAGCCCGATCGCGAGCAGGCTCACGATCGGGCGCGCGATATGCGGCGGGAGGCCTGGCCCCGCGCCACGATGGGTCATGCTCGAACTCATTTATCCTCGCTCGGGACGGGCGCCGGCATCCGGCGCCCGCGGCGATCATATCCGCTTGGGTCCGCGGCGGCAGCCCTTACCGGCACCCGCCTCGCGGATGTTCCGGCCCGCCGCCCACCCCCACGGAAGCGGCGCCGGCTACTCGTTCCAGAGGCCGACTTCCTGGTAGAAGCGGATGGCGCCCGGATGGTATTCCGCCGGCGACACATCGCCCACCATCTCGTCCGGATTGAACGCCCCGAAGGGCGGGAAGGTCTGAACCATGATGTCCTTGCTTTCGTAGAGCACCTTGGCCATCTGGTAGACCGTCTCGTCATCGACGCCCGCATGCGTGAACACGATCTGCGGATAGGCGAAATAGGTCGCGGTCTCCTCGACGCCCGGCGCGTTCGGCCCCGGCGACAGCTCGCGGAAGAAGGCGACAGGCCAGTGCTCGCGCGCCACGCGCAGGTTCTCGTCGGTCGGCTCGATCGGCAGTGCCCGCAGCCCGCCGACCGCGGCATCCGCCTCGCGCACCTTGCCTGCGCCATGGGCGAAGATGAAGCCGACCGATTCGCCGGCGATGAAGGCGTCGGCGCCGGCGACCACGCTCGGCACGTTGACCGGTTGCATGTCGGCGCGGGTCATGCCGGCCGTGGCATAGATCGCGTCGAGCTGCGGCAGGATCGTCTGCTGCGCCGTGTAGCCGTCGACCATCGGCTGGCCACGCAGGTCCTCGATAGAGTGGATGTCGGAATCGGCGCGCACGAAGATCGCCTCCACCAGCGGCATGACGAGGCCGACGATGCGCAGCTCGGGGTTCACCGAACCCTCGAACCATTCCTTGCCCTCGAGCGCGTAGTTCACCTCCTGCAGATTGGCGACGCCGAACTCGATGCCGCCCGAATTGACGAAGGGAATGTACTGGTTGGGGCTCGTCGCCGGCTGGATCGTGGCGTTGAGACCATGCTCGTTCGCCGCATTGGCGACGGCCGTGCCGATATTGTGGAAGATCGAGCCGGGGTTGGACGTGGCGATGCCGACGTTCTGGGCCGCGGCGTGGCCGGCGGCCATGACGCCGGCAGCAACGATCATGGGGGTGATGAAGTGCCTCACTGGTAGTCTCCTCCTGTGGTTCCTCCCGCAGTGCGGGCCAAAAATCTCTCAAAATGAGATTTTCGTCATATTCACTTGCGCAGGCGGCGGACACAAGAGCATTTTGCCCGCTTATCCGGATTCAGGGACAGGCACATGGCGGACGATGTACGGAACGAGATCACGGGAGCCGAGGCGACGCTCACCGCGCTGAAGGCAAACGGCGTCGACTACCTCTTCGCCAATGCGGGCACCGACTTCCCGTCGATCATCGAGGCCTTCGCCCGGCTCGAGCCCACGGGCCGGGTGCCAACCCCGGTGATGGTCCCGCATGAAACCGCCGCAGCAGCGATGGCGCACGGCTACTACCTCGCCAGCGGCAGGCCGCAGGCGCTCATGGTCCACGTCAATGTCGGTCTCGCCAATGCCGCCATGGGGGCGATCAACGCCGCGAGCGACAATATCCCGATGCTCATCATGTCGGGCCGGACGCCCATCACCGAGTCCGGGCGCCGCGGGTCGCGCGTCACGCCGATCCAGTACGGCCAGGAGATGTACGACCAGACGTCTCTCGTGCGCGACGTATGCAAATTCAACTACGAGATGCGCTATCCCGAGCAGGGTGGGCTGCTCGTCGGGCGGGCGCTGTCGCTGGCGATGAGCGAGCCGCGCGGACCCGTCTATGTCAGCCTGCCGCGCGAGCCGCTCGCCGAGACCGTGCCGGCCGGGCTGCCGGACCGCAGCACGGGCGCCAGAGCCTCGGCTCCTGCCTACCCCTCCCCCGATGCCATTGCCGAGATCGCGGATCTCGTCGCGCGCGCGTCCTTCCCCCTCGTCATCTGCCAGCGCAGCGATGTCGGCGGGCGAATGGCCGCAGCGCTCTCGCGGCTGGCGAACGATTTTGCGATCGGCGTCGTGGAACCTTTCTCCGTCCGCAATGTGATGGCGTCCGCCGACCCGATGCTGCTCGGCTACGCGGTGAAGGAGCCGCTTGCCGAGGCCGACCTCGTCATCGTCCTCGACAGCGCAATTCCCTGGATGGAATCGCTCCATCGGCCGGCGCCCGGCAAGACGATCGTCCACATAGGCCCCGACCCGCTCTTCCAGCGCCAGCCTGTCCGCTCCTTCCAGACCGACCTCGCGGTCGCCGGAGATCCCGCCGCAGCCCTCGAGATGCTGCACGGGCTGCTCGCGGCCAGCGGACTCGAAGTAGCGGAACGGCGGGCGATGCTGGCGGAGAGGTCAAGGGCACGGCGGGAACGCAGCGCCGCCACCGCCGCGCAGGGTGCCGGCTCGCCGATGAGCGGCGAGTGGATGAGCCGCTGCCTCGGCGATGCGCTGGGCGAGGATGGCATCCTCTTCAGCGAGTTGGGCGTGGTCCTTGATTCGATGGATCTGAAGGGGCCCAATCGCGTCTTCACGGCGCCGCATTCCGGCGGGCTCGGCTGGGCGATGCCGGCGGCCCTCGGCGCCCAGCTCGCGCGGCCCGAGCGCCTCACCGCCGCCTGCATCGGCGACGGCTCCTACATGTTCGCCAATCCGGTCGCCTGTCACCAGATCGCCGAGGCGCTGGAACTCCCGATCCTGACCGTCATCAAGAACAACCGGTCGTGGAACGCGGTGCGGCGCTCGGTGCTCAACGCCTACCCGGATGGCGCCGCGGTCAAGGCAAACCGCATGCCCCTCACCTCGCTGGAGCCGATCCCCGAATTCTGCCAGATCGCCGCGGCGAGCCGCGCGCATGTCGAGAAGGTCGAGCGGGGCGAGGACCTGCCGGCCGCGCTCGAGCGCGCGATCCACGTGATCCGCAGCGAGCGGCGGCAGGCGCTTCTCGACCTCACTGTCGCCCTCTCCGACGCGCAGTAGTCAGCTTCGGCCGGTTGCCATCCGGAGCACTGCTTCAGCGTCGGCCGGCGCCTCGTCCGCCGCCCAGGCCACGAACTGGTCCGGCCGCACGAGAATGTGGCGCGCCTCGTAGCGCTCGCGCCCGCAGGCGAGCGAGTCCTCGACCACGTCTAGCGGAACGCCGGCAGCCTGCGCCGCCGCCTCGAAAGCGGCCGCCACCGACCGATCGCCGCCGAGGGAGACGAGCGTGAAGCCGGCCCCCAGCGCCTCGTAGACGTTGCGGCCGTCCGACAGCGACTGCGGCGCCAGATGGTGGCCGGCGCGCGCGGCGAAGGAATGGCCGCCGACGGCACTCGGCTGCCCCTCCGCCGCAACGATCGGCGAGCCGCGATAGTTGGGCTCGAAGGCGTTGACCTCGCTACGCGCGCCCGAGCCGCGCGCCCGCCACTCCGCCTCGAAAGCTGCCCGGTCGCGCTCCGGATCGAAGGTCTCGAGGAAGACGCGGTCGCTCTCGATCGCCTTCTCGATGAAGTCGCGCGCCGTCGACGCGAAGACCGGCCGCCGCTCGGCATCGTAGCTGTCGAGCAACCCTTCCCCGCCCCAGCCGCGCAACGCGGCGGCGAGCTTCCAGCCCAGATTGCGCGCATCCTCGAAACCGGTGTTGATGCCGTAGCCGCCGTAGGGCGGATGGCTGTGGGCGGCGTCGCCGGCGATGAAGACGCGGCCCTTCCGATAGCTGTCGGCGATCGCGAAGCGCAGGTCCCAGAAGCCGATATGCTCGAACTCGACCTCGAACTCTGCCCCGACGGCGCGGTGGAGATAGGAGACGAAGTCGAAATTGTCCGCCGTCGTGGCGGGCGGCACAGGGGCATGGAAGAACCAGGTATTGCCGAGGTCGACGCGGCCGAAGAACTGCCAGTAGCCCTTCAGGTCCGGATGAAGCACGTTGTAGAACGACTTGCCGGGGAAGCGCTCGAGCAGCCGGTGGAGCCCCGTCGAGCGGAAGACGAGGAGCACCATCAGCCGGTCGTGGTCGGAGCGGGTCTGCGTGATGCCGGCACTTTCGCGAATGATCGAGCGGCTGCCGTCGCAGCCGACGGCATAGGCCGCACGCACCCGGAGCTTGTCGCCGCCCTCCCGCGGCGCGGCGACGACCGTCACACCCTCTCCGTCCTGCGTCACCTCCTCTCCTGTCAAGCCATAGAGCAGCTCGACCGTCGGCAGTTGGGCTGCCCGCGCCCGCAGCACCTCCTCGGTCGCGTATTGCGGCAGGCGCTCGTTGTCGGTGAAGTAGAAGGGCCGCACCAGCTCGCGCTGCAGCCAGTCGTAGTGATGGTCGCCGAGCAGCGTGCCATAGGCCGTCAGCCCGCCGATGCCATATTCCTTCGGAACGGTGCGCGCCGCCCGCAGCGCAGCTTCTGCACCCCAGAAATGGAAATGCTCCATCGTGCGCTGGGTCAGGTTCTGCCCCTTGGGCACCGGCTGTGGCGATGGATAGCGCTCGATGACGACGACCTCGACGCCACGCTGCCCGAGCTCGATCGCGAGCCCCATGCCGACCGGGCCGCCGCCCACGATGACGACTTCCGTCGAGCGTTCTGCGATGTCGCGTCCCATGTTGACTGCCGCTGTCCTTCAGGTTCCCTGATATCCAGGCGCCCTTCTAAGGCCGACCGTATGCGGAGGGCAACAGGAGGTGGAGCAGTGGCCGTCACGAGATAGGGTAGCAGCGGCAGTAGGGCTGACGGCTCAGCCGCCGAGACTGTCGAGCTGCGTGCGGATATGCGCCGCCTCCGCCGCCGAGTTGGCGAGCGAGATCGCCTTGCCGAACGCATCGCGGGCCTCGTCGCGCCGGCCGAGTTCCCGAAGGAGATGGCCGCGCACGCCGTGGAAGTGGAAGTAGCCCGACAGGCGCTCGCCCAGCGGCTCGATCATGTCGAGCGCATCGCGGGGTCCCCGCGCCTTCCACACCGCCACGGCGCGGTTGAGCGTCACGACCGGGGACGGCTGCATGAGCTCGAGCGCCGAGTACAGCAGGTCGATCTGCGTCCAGTCGGTCTCCTCCGGCCGCTTGGCTCTGGCATGCAGCGCCGCGATAGCCGCCTGCGCCTGGTATGGGCCCGGCCGGCGGTGGCGCATGGCCTTGTCGATGAGCGCGAGGCCTTCGGCGATCATCTTGGGGTTCCAGCGCGAGCGGTCCTGATCCTCGAGGAGCACGATCTGCCCTTCCGCGTCGTGGCGGGCCGGCTGGCGCGCGTGCTGAAGGAGGAGGAGCGCCGTCAGGCCCATGATCTCCGGCTCGGTCGGGAAGAGCCGCAGCAGGAGCCGTGCCAGCCTGATCGCCTCTTCGCAGAGCGGGAGGCGCGACTCGATGTGCTCGCCGGTGGCTGAATAGCCCTCGTTGAAGAGCAGGTAGATCATCGCCCCAACCGTGGTGACCCGCTCCGAGCGCTCGACCGCGCCCGGCGCCTCGAACGGCACGCCGGCCGACGCGATCTTCGCCTTGGCGCGGGTGATGCGCTGCTCCATCGCGCTTTCCGAGACGAGGAACGCCTGGGCGATCCGCTCGACCGAGAGGCCCGAGACGATGCGCAGGGCGAGTGCGATCTGGCGCGTCGGCGGCAGGTCGGGATGACAGCAGACGAAGAGCAGGCGCAGGACGTCGTCGCGGTAATCGCCCTCGTCGAGCCGGCCCACCATCTGCTGCTCGCGGTCTTCGCGGTCGGAGATCAGCTCCTCGGGCGGAAGCTCGGTCAGCCGGCTCGCCTTGCGGACCTCGTCGATGCCGGCGTTGCGGCCGACCAGCACCAGCCAGGCGACGACGTCGCGCGGTGGCCCGTTGCGCGGCCAGGATCGAAGTGCCCTCAGACATGCGTTCTGGAAGGCCTCCTCGGCCGTGTCCAGATCGCGGAAATAGCGCAGCAGCGCCGCAAGGGCCTGCGGCCGAGCCGAGGTCAGGGCAGCATCGATCCAGGCCAGGTCCGTCATGAAACCTTCTCGGGAGGAAAATAGACCGACACCGGCCTTATCTCGTAGGCGCCGCCGCCAGGATTGGCCTTGGCGAGATCGCGCGCCACGTCGAGCGCGGCATCGAGATTCTCGCAGTCGACGAGATAGAAGCCGAGCAGCTGCTCCTTCGTCTCGGCGAACGGGCCGTCGATGACGAGCGGCTCGTCGCCGGACTTGCGCAAGGTCGTGGCAGCGGTGGTGGGCAGGAGGCGTGCCACCGGCCCGAGCCTGCCCTGTTTGGCAAGCCCTTCCTGCACGACGGACAGACGCGCCATGCAGGCGTCGTCCTCCTCCTTGGTCCAGGCGCCGACGATTTCTTCGTGGTGGTAGCAGAGTATCGCGTACAGCATGCTTGCCTCTCTCCGGTACAAGGACGGGGAAGACGAGCGCTATCCGACAAGGCGATGGCCGGCAATATCGACACGGCCAGCACAAGTGCCGTGCGTCGCGTGAACGCGTAATTCATTTCGCCGGGACAGAACTTTATGCCATAGACGGGGCTAGCCGAGCCCGCCAGCCGGGCTCGCCGGAGGAAATCGTCGAGGCAAGCCATGACTTCGCAGGCACGCGATGCCCGGGCCCCGGAAGGAGCCAATCTCTATCGGTTGCCGGCGGCGCCGGCGCAGCAGGACCTTGAGAGCGCCGTAGAGCGCAACCCCGGCCGTCGGCTCGATCTGGGCTGGCTCGAATCCATGCGCCACGTCAATCGGAGCGCCCTGGAGCGGCGCGTGGCGACGCTCGGCAAGCGCCGTTCGATCAAGGCCGACAACCAGGCCGCCTGGCTGCTGCGGGCGATCTCGCTAATGGACCTGACGACGCTGAGCAGCGACGACACGCCGGAGCGCGTGCGCCGCCTGTGCGCCAAGGCGCGACGGCCGCTTCGGCCTGACCTGGTGGAAGGGCTCGGCCTGGGCGATCTCGACGTCCACCCGGCCGCCGTCTGCGTCTACCACCCCTTCGTCCTGACCGCCGTGCGGGCGCTGGAGGGCAGCGGCATCCACGTCGCCGCCGTCTCGACGGCCTTCCCGCATGGGTTGGCGCCCTTGCAGACACGCATCGCCGAGGTGCTCGCCTCCGTCGCCGACGGAGCCGACGAGATCGACGTCGTCATCCCGCGCGGGCTCGTGCTGACGGGCCGCTGGCAGGAGCTCTATGACGAAGTCGCCGCGTTCCGCGAGGCCTGCGGCAGCGCCCATCTCAAGGTCATCCTCGGCACCGGCGACCTCTCGAACCTTCGCAACGTCACGCTCGCCTCGATGGTCGCGATGATGGCCGGCGCCGACTTCATCAAGACCTCGACCGGCAAGGAAAGCGTCAACGCGACGCTGCCCGTCGGCCTCGCCATGGTGCGGGCGATCCGCGAATACCATGAGCGCACGGGGCATCTGATCGGCTTCAAGCCGGCCGGCGGCATCTCGACCGCCAAGGCGTCTCTCGACTGGCTGGTGCTGATGAAGGAGGAGCTCGGGCGGCGATGGCTGGAGCCGGATCTGTTCCGCTTTGGCGCGTCGAGCCTGCTCACCGACATCGAGCGGCAGCTCGAACACCACCTGACCGGCCGCTATTCGGCGGTCCATCGCCACGCAATGGGCTGAGAAGCAAGTGAACGTCGTCTCCCGATACCATGCAATGGAATATGGGCCCGCGCCCGAGTCGAGGGCCGAGGCGGACGCCTGGCTCGCCAGCCGCAAGCTCGAGCAGGCGCTCTTCATCGACGGTAGCTGGCGCGCGGGCGCCGGCGGCGCAACGTTCGAGGTAACGGAGCCCTCGACCGGACGCGTTATCGGCCAGGTGGCCGAGGCGAGCGCCACCGATGTCGATGCGGCGGTCGCGGCTGCCCGCAAGGCGCTGCCCGGCTGGCAGGCCGCGGGCGGCTATGCGAGGGCGCGCTACCTCTATGCGATCGGCCGCGCGATGCAGCGCCATGCGCGGCTCCTTGCCGTGCTCGAATCGATCGACAACGGCAAGCCAATCCGCGAGAGCCGCGATGTGGACGTGCCGCTGGCGATCCGCCACTTCCTTCATCACGCCGGCTGGGCGCAGTCGCTGGAGGAGGAGTTTCCGGGCCAGAAGGGGGTCGGCGTCGCGGGCCAGATCATTCCCTGGAACTTCCCGCTCCTCATGCTTGCCTGGAAGATCGCTCCGGCGCTTGCGGCCGGCTGCACGGTCGTCCTCAAGCCGGCCGAGTTCACGCCGCTCACCGCCATCCTGTTCGCCGAGATCTGCGAGCGGGCGGGGCTGCCGAAGGGCGTGGTCAACATCGTCCACGGAGGCCCCGCCGCGGGCCAGGCGATCGTCGAGCATGACGACATCGACAAGATCGCCTTCACCGGATCGTCCGAGGTCGGCAAGATCATCCGCAAGGCGACCGCCGGCACGGGCAAGAAGCTGTCGCTCGAACTCGGCGGCAAGTCCGCCTTCATCGTGTTCGACGACGCCGACCTCGATTCCGCCGTCGAAGGGCTGGTCGACGGCATCTGGTTCAACCAGGGCCAGGTCTGCTGCGCCGGGTCGCGGCTGCTCGTCCAGGAGGACATAGCCGAGCGCTTCCTGGCCAAGGTGCGGGCCCGGATGGGCCAGTTGAGGCTCGGCGATCCGCTCGACAAGAACACCGATATCGGCCCGCTGGTCGCGCCGGTGCAGCTCGAGCGGGTGAAGTCGATGCTGACGGCCGGCGCCGATCAGGGGGCTGAGCTGTGGCAGCCTGCCTGCGCCCTTCCGGAAATCGGCTGGTATCACCTTCCGGTGCTCGCCACCGACGTCGGGACCGCGAACATCCTCGCGCAGGAGGAGGTGTTCGGGCCGGTGCTCGCTGCGATGTCGTTCCGCAACACGGAGGACGCAATCCAGCTTGCCAATAACACGCGCTACGGGCTGGCGGCATCCGTGTGGAGCGAGAACGTCAATCTCGCGCTGCACGTCGCGCCACAGCTCAAGGCGGGCGTCGTGTGGATCAACGGCACCAACATGTTCGATGCCGCCTGCGGCTTCGGCGGCTTCCGCGAGAGCGGCTTCGGGCGCGAGGGCGGACGCGAGGGCATGGAGGGTTATCTCGCTCCTGCTGCGACCGGCCGGGCGACGAAGATCTCGCCCTTCGCGTTCCCGGGTGGGGCCGGGAGGCAGGGAGCGGCTGAGGCCGGCTTCATCGACCAGACACCCAAGCTCTTCATCGGCGGCAAGCAGACGCGCCCGGATTCCGGCTATTCCTACCCCGTCCTCGACACCAAGGGCCGCGTCGTCGGCGAAGCGGGAATGGGCAACCGCAAGGACATACGCGACGCCGTCAGCGCCGCGCGGGGCGCCAAGGGCTGGATGTCGGCGACCGCGCACAACCGGGCGCAGGTGCTCTTCTTCCTGGCCGAGAACCTCTCGCTGCGCGCCGACGACTTCGCCCTCCGCATCACCGCGGTCACCGGCGCCTCGGCCAAGGCCGCGCGGGCCGAGGTCGACGCCTCGATCGAGCGCGTCTTCGCGGCCGCCGGCATGGCCGACAAATTCGAGGGCCGCGTCCACGAGCCGCCGGCGCGCGCCATCGCGCTGGCGCTCAACGAGCCGGTCGGCGTGCTCGGCATCGTGGCGCCCGACGAGCAGCCGCTGCTCGGCCTGGTCGCCATGCTGGCGCCCGCGCTTGCCATGGGCAACGCGGTGGTGGCCGTGCCCTCGCCGCGCTCCCCGCTCGTCGCGACCGACCTCTATCAGGTCTTCGAGACCTCCGACCTGCCGGCCGGCAGCGTCAATCTCGTCACCGGGCGCGGGCCGGAACTCGCTGCGGTCCTTGCCAGGCACGACGATGTCGACGGCCTGTGGTGCGTGGCGGATGCCGATACGTGCCGGCTGGTCGAGGCCGAGTCCGAGGGCAATCTGAAACGCGTCTGGACGAGCGGCGGTTTTGGCGTGGACTGGACCGGCCCCGAGGGCAGCCTGCGGCGGTTCCTCTCGCGGGCTGTCGAAGTCAAGAACGTCTGGGTACCCTACGGCGACTGAGCAGCATGATGGAACGCGACGCGCAATGACGACAATGGAGACGCCCGCGGCCGACGGGCCGCCGGACGATGGAATGCTGCCGCGCGACACGAGCCAATCGCTGCCCATCGCCCTCCTGCGGGCGCGGGAAGCGTTGATGAGCCGCTTCCGTCCGATCCTGGCGGTGCACGAGACGACCGAGCAGCAATGGCGGGTGCTGCGCATGCTGGCCGAGAGGAGCCCGCTTGACGCGAGCGAGCTGGCCGAGCGTGCCTGCGTGCTTGCCCCCAGCCTCACCCGGATCGTCAAGAACCTTCAGGACCGCCGGCTGATCACCCGCACACGCGACAACCGCGACGGGCGGCGCGTCATGCTGTCCATCGCGCCGGCAGGGCTTGCCTTCATCCGGGAGGTGAGCCCGGAGAGCCGCGCGGTCTACAAGCAGGTCGAGGAGCGCTATGGGGCGGAGCGGGTCGCGAAGCTGGTCGAGATGTTGAACGAGCTCGCGACACTCAAACAGTGACGTGTGGAGCCGACGGAGGATTGGGGCAAGCGTGACCGACATCGTCCTGCACAACTACTTCCGCTCGTCGACCTCATACCGCGTGCGCATCGCGCTCGCGATGAAGCAGATCGACTACGAATATGTTGCCCACCATCTCAGGCATGGCGGCAACAGGTCGCCAGCATTCCTCGCCGTCAACCCGCAGGGGCTGGTGCCGGCTCTGGTGTGGAGCGATGGAACGACCGTCATCCAGTCGCTCGCCATCCTCGAATTCCTAGACGAGATGGTGCCGGAGCCGCCCCTCCTGCCCGCGGATGTCCATGGAAGGGCGCGGGTCAGGATGATCTCCCAGATGATCGGCTGCGACATCCATCCGGTCAACAATCTGCGCGTGCTCAACGCGTTGCGCAGCCGCTACGGCGCGGACGACGCGGAAGTCGCGTCCTGGTTCAGGCATTGGGTGAACGAGACGTTCGAACCGCTTGAGAAGATGCTGTCGGCGTCTCCCGACACCGGCCGGTTCTGCCATGGCGGCGCGCCATCGATGGCGGACCTCTGCCTCGTGGCCCAGGTCGCCAACAACTCGCGCTTCAATGTGGACATGGCGCCCTATCCGACGATCTCGCGGATCAGGGACGCATGCATGGAGATCCCGGCGTTCATTGACGCTGAGCCGGCACGACAGCCTGACGCCGAGTAGTAGAGGGTCATTGCGCCTCGATGATCGGGTCGACAGGGCCCGCCATCGCCTGCGCCCCGATTTCCTGCTCCACTACCGGGGTCGCTGCCACGACGGCGACCGGACGCCGGTCCGCCTCCCCGAAGAGGTAAAAGGAACCCGCCACGATCGCCGCCATGACGGTCGCCGCTATCAACTTCTCGAACATCTTTCCTGCTGCCACTGCACCCGGGGCCGGCCGCAGCCGGAACCACCAATCCCTACGGGAAATCAAGTCCCGAAGAGCGCATTTGGTTCCCGCCTAGGAGCACGGCCGGCAGTTCCGTTACGGAAGCAGGCAGGTGCGATCGAGGTCCCGCGACGCCTTCAGCCTGCAGAGCGTGAGTGTCGGGTCTCCGGTAGGTAGAGCCCGGTCTGGCGCAGCCGCTCCGGTCGGATGGGTCGCGCCGCTTCGACTTCGGTCCAACTGGCGCTAGCGCGTCGTGCGATTAGGTTGACGCATATCCGATTGCCTTGAAGTAGTTTTTG
>VFQR01000169.1_pt1 | contig 137473 bp, 116 predicted proteins | sample 3512321 | NCBI WGS metagenome assembly VFQR01 (sample SAMN10412374, study PRJNA504923) | tailings metagenome | isolation source: Relicate 3 Philex TSF1 revegetated site | place: Philippines: Tuba, Benguet | collected 2017-08-29 | reverse complement strand
TCAATCTTCAAGTTGCTTGATTATCAATAGATAATTATGAATGTCATTATAAGCGCAGTCGAGGAATCTCCTGACTATTGGGAAATTTTCATAGGGTGAAAAATCAGGTTGGTACTAACTGTGAGGGGATGTTTCGACTACGCTACGCTGCGCTCAACATGACGGTCATTCATAAGAATTTTCATAGGGTGAAGAATCTGGATGGTGCTAACTTTAAGGAGATGTTTCGACTACGCTGCGCTGCACTCAACATGACGATCATTCATAAGAATTTTCATAGGGTGAAGAATCTGGATGGTGCTAACAGTGAGGGGATTCCTCGGCAAGCTCGGAATGACGATCATTATGTAGAGGGGATGTTTCGATCCGCCTAGGCGGACTCAAAATGACGATCATTCATAAGAATTTTCATAGGGTGAAGAATCTGGATGGTGCTAACAGTGGGGAGATGTCTCCGCTATCCCGACTTGCGTCGGGATTCGGTCGACATGACGGTTTTTTGATGGGGTCATGTCAATGACTGAGGATCGCTATTTTTTGTAGCATGTTTGTGATATGTGTTCTTACGATGGCGAGGGCGGGGCCTTCTAGGGAGTAGAATTTATCATAGAGATGTCGCGCTGATATGGGGGCTGTGGTTCGGCTGGTTCTGAATGTTTGTGATACCATTCTCATCAACTCTTTATGGTTGTTAGTAGTTAAAATATTTGCCTCTATCAGTACTCGAAAGAACGCAGCTAATTGTGAAACCGAAAGCGTGGTATGGAATAATAAATCTTGTGCGCATTGCTCTATCGCTGTATTGTTTTTCTCTAGCTCCTGACACCTTATCAACTCCATCTGTATCGCTTCTTTTAATTGGTCTTTTATAGAAGGTAATGCAGGCTCTGCGCCCATTTGGTCGATCAATGGAATCCGGTCTACCCAATGCAGGTAAGTGACCCAATGTTGAATGGGATTGGTAGATGCTGTCTGTAGCAGGGTACAACGCTCGATGAAAAAATGAATAAAGAGGGAGTGGTTACAATTGCGTCGTATGAGTGTAAAAATCATAGCGGTGGTGGTATCTTCATACAAACCCGCTTGTTCGGATGGTAAAATGGATAAGAGCTCTGTCCAATATTCTGCATGGTAATAGCTATGGGTACCTGTTCTGTGCAACTGATTTTGATAGAGGGTACGCAATAATGCGATCAGTGAAGTGGGGGAGCTGTCTTCGGATACCTTCTCAGACAAAGATTCCCAATACGCATCCTGCTGTTCTTTGATGGGATCCCATAGCGAACGCGGCATGGGTTCATAGGGATTGAAGTGCTCCGAAAAATGTCTTCGTACAAAATCAAGGGTATCGGTACACCAGATCTCTAACTGTTCATGGGTACGGTTGCGTTTTTGTTCCGGTGGACGGGTACGGTATAATTTCTCCAGCCAGATATGTAAGATTTTTACCGTAACGATGACCATGCTACGCAAAGCTTTTTTGCATTGCACCATTACAAATGCACCTGTAAAATCTTTTTCCAGCTCTCTGGCTTTTAGCGTGGCTTCTTTTCTTTTTTGTTCCCTGACTGTTTCAGTAATGTCTTGCTGTGTACCCTCATGTATTAAAACATTCAGCTCCCTTAATGTATGGTTCATACGCTTTTTTTAGTGATGGCATTCGGCAGGTATCATTGCAACCCTCCGATCGTATGTACATCTAAAATGGGGAGATGTGATACAATATAAATATTTTCTATATAAATAAAAAATATTTATCTTTAAGTATCCCCCACCAATCATATGGCCATGACCCTACAATCTCCTCCATCAGACAAAGGCTGGACAAAAATTCAATGGATCATTTTCTATTTGTGTGTGCTTTTTTTGTTGGAGTGGGGGTGTGGGGGTTTTAGGTACTAGTCTCGCCTGAGGCGAGATGGGTTGGGAGGTCCTTTATAATTAGTACCGTCATTTCGACCGATCCGCCTCGGGCGGAGAGTGGAGAAATCTCCTGACTATTGAAAATTTTTCATAGGGTGGAGAATCAGGATGCTGCTAACAGTGGGGGGGTGTCTCCGCTCGCTACGCTCGGTCGACATGACGTCAGCTTTTAAGAGGGTGATGTTTCGATCCCCCTCGGCGGACTCAACATGACGCTCCTGTTAGTACCGTCATTCCGACTGGAGCGTAGCGCAATGGAGGAATCTCCTGACCTTAGTGAAATTCTCATAGAGTGGAGAATCGAGATAGTGCTAATAGTGAGGAGATGTTTCGACTCCGCTGCGCTTCACTCAACATGACGACAGCTTTTTTAAAACACATACCCTATGTCCAAATACACATCCTTCCTTCTCCAACTCCTCGCACTCCTCTTTTTAAATTGGATGCTACTGGTTTTGATGCCGGTGGTTGTCGATGCTTTAATGTTGGGGATGCGGGAATGGGATGCAGTGGGTGTGGTGTTTTGTTGGGGGATACAGGTGGCTTTTTTGATCGTTTCTTTTTCTCTGCGTGATTATTTGATGACATATGTCAAAGCATCCGTAAAACAGTTTCATCCATTCATGAAATACAGCTTGCTATTGGGAAAAGCCTGGGTTTTGTGTACCGGGCTGTGGTTATTGATTTCGAAAATGAATGGGTTTGGTTTTTTATTGTTGGGGGAAATGATGTTGCTATCAGTGCAGATTTATTGTTGGGTGGGGATGGCTGCGCCGACCTCAATAAGAACGTCATTCCGATCCGCCGCGGCGGACGAGGAATCTCCTCACTTTAGATAAATTTTCATAGAGTGGAGAATCAAGATATTGCTAACAGTGGGGGGATGTTTCGATCCGCCTAGGCGGACTCAACATGACGACAGCTTTTAAGAGGGGATGTTTCGACTCCACTTTGGCGGACTCGACATGACGACCATTATTTCACTTTCACACCACCTCCCTCACCACATTCTCAATCACTTTCGGCTTCCCTAGTGTATAGTAATGCAATACCGGTACTCCAAATTTCTTGAGCTCTTTGCTTTGTTCAATCAACCATTCTGTTCCAATTTTTTCGCAGTCTGCATCTGTTTTACAGGATAGCATTGCTTCGGATAAAGCAGTGGGAATATCGATATGAAAGATTCTGGGTAGAACGGTGAGTTGTTTTTTGTTGGTGATGGGTTTGAGTCCGGGGATGATGGGGACGGTGATGCCGATGGAATGACATGCCTCAACGAAATCAAAAAACTTTTGGTTATCGAAGAACATCTGGGTCATGATGTATTCGGCGCCCGCATCTACTTTGGCTTTCAGGTATTGGAGGTCTATTTCTAAATTGGGTGCTTCAAAATGTTTTTCGGGCTAACCGGCTACACCCATGCAGAAATTTGTTTTGCCACCATTCTTGATTTCTTCATCGAGGTAAATACCTTTATTCATATTACCCACTTGCTGTAATAGGTCAATGGCATAATGATGACCACCGGTTTGTGGAATGAATTGTCCTTCGTTTTTGGCGGCATCGCCCCTAAGTACCAATACATTGTCAATACCTAAGAAGTCTAAATCTATCAATGCGTCTTCTGTTTCTCGTTGGGTAAAACCTCCACAGATCAAATGCGGTACTGCGTCTATCTGATAATGGTTCATGACGGCGGCGCAAATGCCTACGGTGCCGGGGCGCTTCCGTAATTCTACTTTCTCAAAACTACCATCTATTCTACGTTTGAAGCTGCTTTCACTACGATGATAAGTAACATTGATCCATGCAGGCTTGAATGCCATGAGTGGATCTAAATGGTCAAAAACAGATTGAATGGTTTTGCCTTTCAAGGGCGGTAATACTTCAAAAGAAATAAGGGTTTCTGTCCTATTATTGATTTTGTCGATGACTTTCATGGTTCTTTGCCCTACTCGTTATAATATTGCAAACTTAAATTATAAGTTCTATATGCCTTATTTATTTACTTCTGAGAGTGTATCTGAAGGACATCCCGATAAAGTGGCCGACCAGATATCTGATGCATTGATCGATAACTTTTTAGCTTTTGACGCACAATCCAAAGTGGCTTGTGAAACATTGGTGACAACCGGACAAGTAGTACTAGCCGGTGAGGTAAAATCAAAGGCATACCTGGATGTACAGGAAATTGCTCGTGGTGTGATCCGTAAAATCGGATATACCAAGAGTGAGTATATGTTTGAAGCCAACAGCTGTGGTATCCTCTCTGCCATTCATGAGCAGAGTGCAGATATCAACCAGGGTGTTGACAGAAAGAAAAAAGAAGAACAAGGTGCCGGTGACCAGGGTATGATGTTTGGTTATGCGACCAATGAAACGGATGATTACATGCCATTGGCATTGGATCTGGCTCATAAGATCCTGATTGAACTGGCTGCACTCAGAAGAGAGAACAAGCAAATCAAATACCTGCGCCCTGATGCAAAGAGTCAGGTAACATTGGAATATGATGACAACAACCGTCCGGTAAGAATCGATGCGATTGTAGTCTCTACACAACACGATGATTTTGATACAGAAGCTAAGATGTTGGCGAAAATCAAATCAGATATCATCAATATCCTGATTCCAAGAGTAAAGGCTAAGTACAAGAAATATGCGAAGTTGTTCAACAACAACATCAAATACCATATCAACCCAACGGGTAAGTTCGTGATTGGAGGTCCGCATGGCGATACGGGATTGACCGGTCGTAAGATCATCGTAGACACTTATGGTGGTAAGGGTGCGCATGGTGGTGGAGCCTTCAGTGGAAAAGATCCTAGTAAGGTGGATCGTTCAGCGGCTTATGCAACTCGTCACATAGCGAAGAACCTGGTAGCAGCAGGTGTAGCAGATGAGGTATTGGTACAGGTGTCTTATGCCATTGGTGTAGCACAACCTACGAGTATCAATGTAAATACCTACGGTACTGCAAAAGTGAATTTGACAGATGGACAAATTGCTAAGATTGTAGAAGGGTTGTTCGACATGCGTCCATACTTCATTGAGCAGCGCTTGAAATTGCGCAGCCCGATCTACAGTGAAACAGCAGCCTATGGTCACATGGGACGTAAGAGTGAAGTGGTAACAAAGACTTTCAAATCACCGGATGGTAAAGAGAAGAGTGTGAAAGTAGAACTGTTTACCTGGGAGAAACTGGATTACGTAACCAAAGTGAAAAAAGCTTTTGGTTTGTAAGTATATATTTCAACAATAAACAATCGCCCTTCATGTCTATGAGGGGCTTTTTAATGAAGCTAAACTTTTATCTTTGATTTATGAAAAAAGCGCTTATAACTGGAGTCACGGGTCAAGATGGAGCATACCTAGCAGAACTTCTTTTGCAAAAAGGGTATGAAGTTCATGGCATAAAGAGAAGAAGTTCATTGTTTAATACAGGAAGAATAGATCATTTATATCAAGATCCTCACATACTATCTAATAGACTTCATCTGCACTATGGAGATTTAACAGATTCCACAAACCTAATTAGAATTATTCAAGAAGTTCAGCCGAATGAGATATATAATTTGGCAGCCATGAGCCATGTCCATGTTAGCTTTGAAACACCTGAATATACTGCAAATGCTGATGGGATTGGAACTCTCAGAATTTTAGAAGCTGTAAGACTTCTAGGTCTAATTAATAAAACAAAAATTTATCAGGCTTCAACATCTGAGTTATATGGATTGGTACAGGCTGTTCCTCAGAGTGAAGCTACACCATTCTACCCCCGTTCTCCTTATGCGGTAGCGAAGTTGTACGCATATTGGATTACAGTCAATTATCGTGAAGCATACAACATGTTTGCTTGTAATGGCATATTATTCAATCATGAATCACCGCTGAGAGGAGAAACATTCGTAACTCGAAAAATTACGCGTGCAGTTGCTAAGATTGCATTGGGTCTTCAGGAAGTCTTGTATTTAGGTAATTTAAATGCGAAAAGAGATTGGGGACATGCGAAAGACTATGTAGAAGGTATGTGGCGAATTTTACAACATGATGTTGCAGAAGATTTTGTATTAGCAACTGGAATCACTACCGAGATTCGAGAATTTGTTAGAATGGCCTTTGAACAAGTGGGTGTTACATTAGTTTTCGAAGGAAACAATGAACATGAAATTGCAAAAGTTGTCTCTTGTAACGGATCTTATGATATTCCGATTGGACAAGTAGTCGTAAGAGTTGATTCACGTTATTATAGACCTACTGAGGTTGATCTTTTAATAGGTGACGCAAGAAAAGCAAAAGAAAAATTAGGATGGGAACCAAAATATAGCTTACAGGAGATGATTGTTGAAATGGTAAATAGTGATTTAGAGCTTTTTAAGAAAGAGCAACTTTTAAAAGACAATGGCTTTGATGTTAGAAATGAATTTGAATAGGATCATATTATTATTTATTATTTGAGTTAAATTGCTAATGTGGTGAATTTCAAGGGCTTTTAGGAATGTCTATGATAATTCTACAAAATTAAAAATGGAGAAAAATTCCAAAATATATATTGCAGGTCAACGAGGTATGGTAGGTAGTGCTATTGTGCGAAAATTAAATGAAGAAGGATATTCGAATTTAATTACTCGAAATTCTTCAGAATTAGATCTCCGTAATCAAAATGCTGTCAATATTTTTTTTGCAACTGAAAAACCCGAATATGTTTTTTTGGCAGCTGCCAAGGTCGGAGGGATACACGCGAATAATACTTATCGAGCAGACTTTATTTATGAGAACCTGATGATTGAAGCGAATGTGATACATGCAGCTTACAAACACCAAGTTCAGAAATTATTATTTTTAGGATCTTCCTGTATTTATCCCAAGCTGGCGCCACAGCCTTTGAAAGAAGAAACTTTATTATCCGGTTATTTAGAGCCTACCAATCAACCCTATGCCATTGCAAAGATTGCAGGCATTGAATTGTGTGATGCTTATAGAAAGCAATATGGTTGCGACTTTATTTCAGCGATGCCAACGAATCTGTATGGTCCCAATGATAATTATGACTTAGAGAAGTCGCATGTATTGCCAGCATTACTTCGGAAATTCATCACAGCGATAGAAAATGGCGAGGAATCAGTTACCGTATGGGGCAGTGGAACACCACTTCGTGAATTTTTACATGTGGATGATATGGCAGCAGCTTGTTTATTCCTTATGCAAAAGGTTTCTACTAATAATATGCCTGCAAATGAGCTGGCCATGTGGAATGTAGGGATTGGTTCAGATATCTCCATCGCCGACCTCGCAAAATTGATCGCCACAATCACCGGCTTCAAAGGCACTATACACTTCGACGCCACCAAACCCAACGGCACCCCCCGCAAACTTATGGAAGTATCTAAGCTAAAAGCCCTCGGCTGGCAAGCCACCATCTCGCTAGAAGAAGGGATTCGGAAAGTATATCATGACTTAATGATTAATCGACCTTGGTGATTAGTAAAATAGCGCCCAGCACCATGTTGAGATCATAGGAATAAATACGTATTCACATTAAAAACCTAGTACCTAGCACCTAGTACCCAGCACCTCTCTTGAACAAGAATATTTTTTAAATCCCCCCATCCCCTATATTTGCACACCTGAACCCGAATTTATCCCCCCAATTTTAGCGGTTCAGTTGTTTATTATGCTTTGATTTTCTTAACATTGCATTGATTTTTCTAGTTGTTTGTTTTGGGCATTTTTCGTGCTGAAAAATGTGCCGAAATCCCCTTTTTTACGTATTTGGTTTCACCATTATGTGACTGAGGTTGGCGAAGCCATGTTTTGAACCCTTATATTCATGCTATGAAAATGCAGTTTTTATTACGATTTGCTTTTGTTGGTTTATGTTTTTTGGCAGCAACTACAATTTATGCTCAAGATATTTTGAAGGGGAAAGACCTTAGTACGATTAAAGTGGATCAGTTATCTGATGCAGATATTGCGAAACTTAAGGCACAGTTGAATGAATCAAAGCTAACGATTGACCAAGCAGAGCAAATGGCATTGGCAAAAGGAATGAGTGCCGCTGAGTTTGCCAAACTAAAAGCAAGATTGAATGCAGATGGCAAAGGGCAAAAAGCTACCGGTGCATTGAAGTCAGATGCTAAGGGTGCTAATAATAGTATTGAAAAGCAAAACAATAGCACCGATTCACTGGATACAGAAAAATATGGAAATAAAAAACCACAGCCATTGATCAATCCTTTGATTTTTGGTTCTGAGTTATACACTTCCGTTGCCCCCAATTTCGAACCCAACCTGAAAATGGCTACACCCATGAATTATGTTTTGGGGCCAGACGATGAATTGTTGGTGACCGTATATGGAGTACAAGAATATACAGGGGAATTATTAGTGTCTGACGAAGGAAATATCAATGTACCCAATGTAGGGCAGATCAGAGTGGCAGGTTTGTCTATTGAAGCGGCTACTCAGAAACTGAAAACAGTGATGGGGAATAGCGTGTATCCCTATTTAAAAAATGGGGGATCTAAATTATCTGTTACATTGAACAAGATCAGGAGCATTAAGGTAACCATCATTGGAGCTAATCGTCCGGGTAACTTTACATTGTCTTCTTTATCTACTGTATTCAATGCTTTGTATGTAGCTGGTGGTCCAACAGAGTTTGGTAGTTTTCGTGAAATAGAGTTGGTACGGAATAATAAAGTAGAACGAAAAATAGACCTCTATCGCATGTTATTGAAAGGGGATCAGTCAGATAATATTGGCTTAAAGGATAATGATGTGATTCGGATTCCTGCGTATAAAAAAAGAGTGGAATTACAGGGACAGGTGAAGAGACCGGGCATTTTTGAAGTGTTACCGGGAGAACGTTTCCAACATATACTGGAATTTGCATCCGGTTTTACAGACACGGCCTATACTGCTATTGTGAAAGCCTTTCAAAACAGCGATCGGGAAAGAAAAGTAAAAGATATTCATGCTGCTGAGTATCAACAATACCAACCCGAGTCAGGAGATGTTTTTGTGGTATCTAAAATTTTAAATCGTTTTCAAAACAGAGTAAAGATTAACGGAGCTGTATTCAGACCTGATGTGTATGAATTGACAAATGGATTAACGGTTGGAGAACTCATTCGTAAAGCAGATGGGCTTAAAGAAGATGCATATACAGGAAGGGCACAAATTTTACGTTTACAGGACGATCTGAAAAGATCAATTTTATCTTTTGATGTACGTAAGGCATTATCTGGCGATGCAGTTCATGATTTACTGCTAAAAAGAGAAGATGAGGTTTTGATCAGTTCCGTATTGGATCTACGTGATTCTTTTAAAGTAACAATACAGGGTGAGGTTAGGATCCCAGGGGAATATGATTTTGTAGAAAATCTAACATTGCGTGATATCATTTTACAAGCAGGCGGGTTTACTGATGCTGCATATAAGAGTATTGAAATTGCACGGTTGATTAAAAGAGATAGCATTGGAGTAACTGATAATAGAGCGAGTAGTATTATCAATGTTGAAATTGACGGGGACTTAAGCACGAATACTAGCGGAGTAGCTATCATGCCTTTTGATGTTATCACAATACGAAGAAAAGCAGGATACATTTTACCTGAAACGGTTACAGTCTCTGGTCAAGTACAATATCCTGGACCTTATGCTTTGAGTAATAGAAGTGAAAGAGTGAGTGATCTTTTGAAAAGATCAGGAGGGTATACGCCAGATGCTTATCCAGCAGGAGCGTATATAAAACGGTTTCTTACAGAAGAAGAAAAAAAGAAAAAAGAGGATACAAGAGAAATTCAAAAGAATATCAGTAACAAGGATACAATTACTTTGCGTGATCTAGAAGAAAGTAGTAAAAAAGAATTTGTGCGGGTACCTATTAACCTTCCATCTATCATGAATAATCCCGGATCTATCGAAGATTTAGTTTTACGCATGAATGATGAATTAGTTATACCCAAATTTGATGGTCAAATAAAAATTAGCGGTAGTGTATTATTAGAGACTCAAGTGCCGTATGATCCTAAAAATAGTTTCAAAGATTATATAGGAAGTGCAGGAGGGTATAGTGGGGATTCATGGATTAAAAACTCTTATGTCGTTTATGCCAATGGTAAAGCAGCTACTATAAAGCGGTTTCTATTTTTTAAAACTTACCCCAGAATAATGCCGGGAAGTGAAATTGTTGTTCCCAAAAGACCGGAAAGAAAAGGACTAAGTACTGGAGAAATCATTGGCATCTCTAGTGCAATGGCAAGTTTAGCAGGTGTTGTAATAGCAATTCTTAGATTATAATTCAAATGGAAACATTATCAACAGTTAAAGACGAACTTTCATTTAGGGATGTTCTTGAAATCTGTAAAGATTGGATAAAATTCTTTAAATCAAAGTGGATAATTATTGCCATATGTGTAATTATTGGCGGATCGTTAGGTATACTAAAAGCAGTACAATCCGAATACTCATATAAGGCTAATTTAAGTTTTGTTCTAGAAGAAGAAGGGGGATCTGGTGGTCTTGGAGGTGCATTAGGATTAGCAAGTCAATTGGGGGTTGATATCGGTGGTGGCGGTGTCAAAGGAGTTTTTAATTCTTTTAATCTCTTAGAACTGATGAAGTCTAGAAATGTTGTAGAAAAGGCGCTTCTTACTAAGGTGGTTAGAAACAATAGGGAAACTACACTTGCAGATACTTTTCTGGATATTTATAAATGGAAGTCAAATTCAGGGGATAATACCTCAATGAATAAACTCTCATCATTTCTAAAAACCAATCCAGGCCAATTCACTATAATTCATGATAGTATTATTTCTAGCATCCACAAGAAACTTTTAAAGGAGGTTGTTACGATTACTCCAAGAGATAAAAAAGGAGGAATCATTGATGTTAATGTTGTTTCCCCAGATGAACTTTTCTCTAAGCAATTCGCCGAAGCCCTAGTTAATGTTGTTTCATCATTTTATATTGAAACAAAAACAAAAAAAACCATGTCTAATGTATTAATACTTCAAAAGCAAGCTGATTCCGTTAGATTTGAATTAAATAGAGCTTTGGGAGGAGTTGCTGAGACTATTGACGCAACATATAATTTGAATCCTGCAATGAGTAAAACAAGAATGCCCTCACAAAAAAGACAAATTGATGTAACAGCTAATACAGCCATATTGACTGAATTAGTTAAAAATTTAGAGCTCGCAAAAATCACTTTACGTCGTGAAACACCGTTGATGCAAATTGTGGATAGTCCTGTTTTGCCACTCGATAAAATAAAATTAGGGAAGACAAAAGGAGCACTTGTGGGATTATTTTCAGGTTTGTTTCTTTCGATATTTTATTTAACAGGGTTAAGATTATATAAACAATTCAAATAACACCTAACACTTATTCTACTAAATGATTAATCAAAATGATTTCCGCATAGCTATAATTGGATTAGGCTATGTGGGTTTGCCTCTCGCTGTGGAATTTGGTAAAATTTATACCGTAATTGGATTTGATATTAATGAATCAAGAATTCAAGAATTGCAAACAGGTATTGATAGAACTAAAGAATCAAATAAAACAGAGATTGAATCTGCAAAAAAATTAAGTTTTTCTTCTTCAATTACAGATATTAGTCAATGTAATATTTTTATTGTAACTGTACCTACACCAATTGATCAGTTTAAGGCCCCGGATCTAAAACCGCTATTGAAAGCTTCTGAAATGATTGGTAAGGTTTTAAAAAAAGATGACATTGTAATTTATGAAAGCACCGTGTATCCCGGTTGTACGGAAGAAGATTGTGTTCCAATATTAGAAAGAGTGAGTGGTTTAAAATTTAATGTTGATTTCTTCTGTGGCTATTCTCCTGAAAGGATTAACCCTGGAGACAAAATAAATACATTAACGAAAATAAAAAAAGTAACATCCGGTTCTAACCCTGCTACCGCAGAAAAAGTTGATAGTTTATATAGAGGCATTATAAGCGCAGGTACACATAAAGCACCCAGCATAAAAGTGGCAGAAGCTTCTAAAGCTATTGAAAATGCTCAGCGTGATGTAAATATTTCTTTTGTGAATGAACTCGCTTTAATTTTCGATAGAATGGGTGTCGATACAACAGATGTAATTGAAGCAGCGGGTACAAAATGGAATTTCTTAAAATATAAACCAGGTTTAGTCGGAGGACATTGTATCGGTGTAGATCCTTACTATTTAGCCCATAAAGCAGAAAGTTTAGGGTATCATCCCCAAGTGATTTTAAGTGGTAGAAGGGTTAATGATATGATGGGTATGTTTGTGGCTAATAAAGTCGTTAAATTAATGATTAAAAGGGGGCATAAAATTAATCAGTCTCGTGCGCTTATTTTAGGAATCACTTTTAAAGAAGATTGCCCTGATATTAGAAACTCTAAAGTAATTGATATTTATCGTGAGCTTGTTCAATTTGGTATGGAAGTAGATGTCTACGATCCCCATGCTGATAAGCATGAGGTGGAAGAGGAATATGCAATCCGGCTCATAGATAGTATTTCTTCTACTTATGAAGCTATTATACTCGCAGTTTCTCATAATGAGTTCCTCAAACTTGATTTTAAGGCTTTATGTGTAGATGGGAATTCTGTTATTTTCGATACAAAGTCATTTTTAGATCGTTCTTTGGTAGATGCCAGGTTATAATCATTCCTTGTCATGAAAATTGAAATGGTTGACCTAAAAGGTCAGTATGCCAAAATACAAGAAGAAATTGATACAGCAGTATTAAAAGCCATAAGAGATGCTCGTTTTATCAATGGTCCTGAAGTTGCAGATTTTGTAAAAAATCTTTCCGATTATCTTGGTGGAATTCACGTAATTTCTTGTGCCAACGGTACAGATGCATTGCAAGTTGCCATGATGGCGTTAGAACTAGAACCGGGTGATGAAGTGATTGTCCCCTCATTCACTTATGTAGCTACTGCTGAAGTAATTGGTTTATTAGGATTGAAACCGGTGATGATAGATGTAGACCCATTTCATTTCAACGTAACAAAGGATAATATTAAACAAGCTATAGGGCCAAAAACAAAAGCGATTGTTCCAGTACATTTATTTGGTCAATGTGCTGACATGGAACCCATACTTACCCTTGCAAAAGAAAATGGGCTGTATGTGATAGAAGATGCTGCACAAGCAATTGGATCGGTTTATACTTTTAGTGATGGTACCCAAAAACATGCAGGTACAATGGGGCATATAGGATGTACTTCTTTCTTTCCATCCAAAAATTTGGGTTGTTATGGTGATGGAGGAGCTATTTATACATGTGATCCAGTGTTAGCAGAAAGAATAAAGATGATAGCCAATCATGGGCAAGTAAAAAAATATGTTCATAAATACATTGGTGTGAACTCTAGACTTGATACTATTCAGGCGGCTGTTTTAAATGTAAAACTTAAGTACCTCGATGAATATAATGGTTCCCGGAGAGCTGCAGCTGATATTTATGATAATTTATTATCAGAAATTGATGGTGTACAAATACCTATTCGTGCAACAAATTCCACTCATGTATTCCATCAATACACTATCACAGTTAATAAAGGTAAAAGAGATGCCTTAAAACAATATTTAGAAGGCGCTGGTATTCCAGCAATGATTTATTATCCAGTTCCTTTGAATAAACAAGAGGCATTTCAAAACATTGGTGAAGTTAAAGGTCCTTTAAACGAAACAGAGCGTTTATGTAATTCAGTTCTTTCGTTGCCAATGCACACAGAAATTACAAAGGATCAGCAAGTATATATCACTGATAAGATTGTTTCTTTTTTAACTAATTAACTTATGAATTATTATGTACATCCAACAGCAGTTGTAGATGAAGGGTGTGATATTGGTGAAGGAACTAAAATTTGGCATTTTTCACATCTCATGACAGCCTGTAAAGTAGGCGAAAATTGTAATATTGGACAGAATGTAGTAATTTCTCCCGAAGTAATATTAGGAAAGAATGTTAAGATTCAGAATAATGTATCTCTGTATACAGGAGTAATTTGTGATGATGATGTATTTTTAGGTCCGTCTTGTGTGTTTACAAATGTAATTAATCCTCGTAGTGCTATAAATCGTAAAAACGAATACGCAAAAACTTATGTGGGTAAGGGTGCTACAATTGGTGCAAATGCTACGATTGTTTGTGGAAATAATATTGGGAAATATGCTTTCATTGGAGCAGGTGCGGTTGTAACAAAAAATGTTCCTGATTATGCCCTTGTTATAGGTAATCCTGCTCGACAAGTTGGATGGATGAGTGAATATGGTTATAAATTGATTTTTGATGAGGTAGGCGTAGCGTATTGTAAAGAATCAGGCATTAAATATATTCTTAATAATAGTATTGTACAAAAAGAGAATTTTTAAATTACCCAAATGATAAAGTTTGCAGTAGTTGGATGTGGTCATATTGGAAAACGACACATTGAAATGATCAATCGTAATCCCAATTCAGAACTTGTGGCAGTGATTGATATAAGACAAAAAGAAGAGTTAGGCATTGAATCGCTTAACGTCCCTTTTTTCACTTCATTACAGGACTTTTTAGTTTCATCAATTCAGGTTGATGTTGTTAACATCGCTACCCCCAATGGCCTGCATGCTATACAAGCATTACAATGTCTCGAAGCATATAAACATGTAGTGATTGAAAAACCTATGGCATTAAGTAAGAAAGATGCGGAAAGGGTAATTTTTTCGGCACTTAATGTTCATAAACATGTTTTTACAGTGATGCAAAATCGATATTCGCCACCCTCTGTGTGGATTAAAAATTTAATCGATGTAGGTGTTCTGGGAAAAATTTTTATGGTTCAATTAAACTGTTATTGGAATAGGGACGAAAGGTATTATAAAAAAGGCTCTTGGCATGGAGATGCCATGTTAGACGGAGGAACTCTATTTACTCAGTTTTCACATTTCATAGACATTTTATATTGGCTATTTGGAGAAATTAAAAATATTCAGGCTAGGTTTAATGATTTTAATCATATTAATCTTACAGATTTTGAGGATTCTGGTATTGTTAATTTTGATTTTGTGAATGGTGGAATGGGATGTATTAACTTTTCAACATCAGTATGGGATAGAAATCTAGAAAGTAGTATGACAATAATTGCAGAAAACGGATCTGTAAAAATAGGAGGGCAGTATATGGATAAGGTAGAATATTGTCATGTAAAAAATTATACTATGCCTGTTCTTGCTCCAACTAATCCAGGAAATGATTACGGAGATTATAAAGGGTCTGCTCAGAATCATAATTATGTGATTGAAAATGTTGTGGAAGTTTTAGAAGGAAAGAATGTAATAACAACAAATGCACTTGAAGGATTAAAAGTAGTAGATATAATAGAACAGATTTACAAACTTCGCAATTCTAATACGTATCTCTTAAATAAAGAAGATATTGGTATTGAAGTTAATTGATAGTGAGAATAAACTCGTAAAAGTAAGTTTTGAGCATTTCTTTTTTTAAGCAGAAATTATTAGCTAGAATAAGACAATTATTGTCTAGTTCATTTGGGAAAAGTACAATAATTCTAACAATTGGAACTTTTATAGCCCAACTTATTGGCATACTAGCAACTCCCATATTATCTCGTATCTATAAACCGGAAGACTATGGTATTGTAGCTCTTTTTGCAGCTTTTGTTGCCATGTGTTCTACTGTCATTACATTGCGTTATGAAACACGTATACTCTTACCTAAGAGTAATAGTGAGGCGAAAAAGTTGGTTACACTCGTTTTTTGGTTGTCAATTATTTTTGGGTTGCTTTTAATAGGCTTCTTTGTTATCGTGCCTTCATCATTTATAGAAAAGGTTGGTTTAAAAGAACTATCATCATGGCTTATCGCTGCGGTTGGGGCGAGTGTGGCTACATCTATCATTACCGTTGTTACAAATTGGTTTAACAGAAATGCACAATACAAACAGATTGCTGGTTTACGTATTCTTCAGGCAGTTAGTGTATCAATTTTGGGAATTTCGGCTGGTTTGTTATCGGTTGCGAATGGATTATTATATTCTCAACTGCTAGCACTTTTTTTAACACTTATAATTTTCATTTACTTTGGTCATAAGTCAATTGATCGGAATGTATCAGTAAATGATTTAATAAAAGTGGCTAAAATCCATAAACGAGGTCCAATATATTTGCTTCCTACAGCAATTCTTGATGTCGTTACTTTACAAATACCTTTTTTTCTTATTTCATTTTGGTTTTCTAATACAATGACGGGTAATTATCGTATGGCTTATTCATTGTTATTGCTGCCATCTTCTTTGATTGGGAGTGCGGTAGCGCAGGTTTTTTTTCAGAGATTTTCGGAGATATGGCCCAATGCTTTAGCAGGCAAAAAACTACTTATAAAAACATGGAAAGTACTTTTCTTAATTGGAGTAGTACCAATGTTGATTATTATTTTTTTCGGTAAACCAATTTTCACAATTGCCCTAGGGGACTCATGGGCTGATGCAGGAAAAATAGCATCTATTTTAGCGCCTATGGTTTTCGGTTCGTTAATTCATTCTCCAACATCTTCGACTTTAACAGTAATGGGTCATGAAAAACTTGGCTTTTATATAGCTCTTACAGTTCTAATTTATAGACCACTTTCGTTTTATATTGGGTATATTAATAGCAACTTTTACATGGGTATTGCTTTATTCACATTTTTTGAAATCACTCACTATGTTTTTTTTCAAACTATGGCTCTAAAAAAAATAAATCAGTTTATTAATAAGCAAGCCAGTTATGAAGAAGTCTAGTTGTTAAGTAAGAAAATGAATGTCTTAAAAGTGTAAGCTTGATTTCTCAAACATAATTAAAATAACAAATAGATCTCTTGAAGCCTTCTTTACTCACTATTGGGATACCAACATATAATAGGGCCTACTCACTCAATAATACATTGCCGCGCCTTTCGGAAGATTTAGTTGGCCTCGAATCAAAAATTCAAATACTTATTGTCGACAATGCGTCATCTGATAATACAGAACAGGTTGTAAAAAATTGGGTTGACTCAATAAAGGGTCGTTTAAAAGTCAGATATGTAAGAAATAATGAGAATATTGGGATGAGTAAAAATATTGTTTCTTGTTTCTATATGTCTGATACTATTTACACAACATTTATGGGTGATGATGATTGCTTGAATAAAAAATCTGTTATTAAGCTTGTAGACATACTTGAAGGTCCCGAAGTTGTGTCTGCGGTAATAGGTACAAGTCGATCAATGAATTATGAAGTAGGGCGAAAAGGATATATTGATTACGAAGATGCTGCATCATGGTTTTATATATATGGTAATGGAGCTGAGGGAGTGGTACATACAAGAACAGCCATTTCTTCAATTGAAAAAAGGGGTCTACGTAAAGAAATAGAAAAAATTGTTTGGCCACAAACTGTTATGGGTTTTCTCGCTATGTTCGACAAAACGCCAGCAAAAATATATGCAGCAGATTTTTCGCTCACAGATTCTTTTTCTGATTATCAAAGTGTAACGAATAAAGCTTATTGGGTAAAATGTTTTGATAGTTTATTGAAAGCTGCCCTTCTGGTAGATGACGCAACAAAAAAAGATACTATAAAAAAATCATTGCTCAAGTATAAAAACTCAGGCTTTTATTCGCACATAAGAGTTATTGTTTGGTATGCATTGATTGCAGATGCAGAAGTTAACACTTTGGAAGTAAGAAGACTTCTTCGAAAATATTTTGGGGTCAAGGGTTTTATCTGCTCGATTTTTCTTTGGTTGAGTGATCATAAAAAAGTATTGACTTTTTTTAGTCGAGTACTGTATGTAATAGGCAAAAGAAAAAGCCCAAGTTCATTTGACAAAAAGCTAAATGAGATACGTATGAATCATATGCTTGAGGTTGATAAAAGTAAAGAGTCAAATAAGCGCTTTGGAGATTGGTTCTAGCGTTTAATATTTAGGTTAATATTTTATAAGTACAATATGTGTGGAATTTCCGGGTTTGTTAGTTTATCTAATCTGTCAAATTCTGAGACAGTTATTAGAAAAATGAATGATACTATAGCGCATAGAGGGCCTGATGGAGAAGGATATTTTGTAGGTGAAAGATTTACCTTCGGGCATAGAAGATTGTCTATCATCGATCTCACTGATGCCGGGCATCAACCTATGCATTACCTTGAGCGATATACCATTACATACAATGGCGAGATATATAATTATACAGAGTTAAAACAAGAATTGGAAAGTAAAGGGTATACTTTTAAGACTCAGACAGACACAGAAGTACTTATGGCTTCCTATGACTGTTGGGGGGCTGAATGTCTTAACAAGTTTAACGGCATGTGGGCTTTTGTAATTTATGATCAAGTCCGAAATGAGTTTTTTATTTCAAGAGATAGATTTGGGAAGAAACCACTTTATTTTAGCCAGACAAAAGATGCATTTATTTTTTCAAGTGATGTAAAAGCCATTTTACAGTTTCCAAGCATTGATATAAAGCCGAATTTACCTTACTTGAAGCGGTATTTAACTTTAGGTCCTAAAGAACATTTGTTTGAAACTGCATTTGTTGGAATCTACAAATTTCCCCATGCTTCTTTTCTTATTGCTAAACATGAAGATCTAATGGGGCATATTTATCCCCAAATTTTCTGGAGGGTAACTCCAAACCTAAGCAGAGAAAAAGTATCAATAGAAAAAGCAAAGGACTATGCTCAGAAATATTATGAGCTATTATTTGATTCTGTTCGCCTACGTTTAAGAGCTGACGTCAAAGTAGGATCGGCATTATCTGGAGGATTAGATAGTAGTTCGATAGTTTATCTTGTAAATCAACAGTTAAAAGCATTAGGAAAGTCTGAATTGCAAGAAACATTCTCAAGTGTGTATAAATCTAAAGGAACTGAAAATTGTGACGAAAGTGAATATATCAATCTATTAGCTGATTTTTTGAAAGTAAATAGTAACCAGATAGAACCGAAAGAGGAGGATATTCCATCAGAGCATGCGAAATTGATCTTAAATATGGAGAATCCTCCAGAAAGTAGCTGTATGTCTGGATGGCATACCTTTAAGAAAGTTGCACAAACTGATGTTACTGTAACTTTAGATGGTCAAGGTGCAGATGAACAACTCGCTGGATATTTAGGCTATCTTCAAACATATCTTGTGTCACTACCTATCTCTGAGTTTTATAAAGAGTTACCTTACTATAGAAATCTTCTTCATACCCCAAAAGCGATTTTTAACCTTGCTATTAGCAACATTATAAGAAATATATTTGGGCGCAAAGGATACCTTTTTCTGTTTAATACTATATTGAAAAAAGACCGATATGCAGATTTGAATCAAGCATTAGTTGACTCAACGCAAACTTCATTATTAAACTTAATAACATGGGCAGATAGAGAATCCATGGCTTTTTCAATAGAATCAAGGATGCCTTTTATGGATTACAGGCTAGTCGAATTTTTGGCGTCTATACCCGGATGCTACAAAATACATAAGGGTTGGACAAAATATATTGCGAGACTTGCTTTTGATAAGAAGTTACCTGACGAGATAGTATGGCGAAAAGACAAAATGGGATGGCCAATACCCGAAGAACACTGGTTTAAGGGAGGGTTGAGGGATTGGTTTAACAATACAAGAGAAAAATCAAAATTATTAGGTTCATTAAATGAAGGAACATTTTCTAAGAATGTATCTGGCCTTGTAGAACAGGTGCGAGAATTAAACATAGCAGTCTTCGAGGACGTAATTGTAAACCGAAAAAATGATTGATAGAAAAATAGATTCTGTTGTAATTGGTACAAGCCCTATTTCTATTTTAATCGCTATAAAATTGATAAGATTTGGGAAAGATGTACTTATTATAGAAAAAAATGACCACGTTGGGGGTGCATGGAAAAGCTTTAAAATTAAAGATGGTATCATATCTGAGGCTTCGTGTCATCTTATTGAACATTACAGAAATGTATACCGAATTATAGAGGAGCTCTCTGGCATAAAATTTAAGTATTGTTCACCTCAACCGCTTAAACTATACAACAGTGGGAAGCGTGAGTTATATACTGATCAAAGACAAATCTTCCGAGAGTTTTTTGATCAATTTATAACACTTTTTAAAATACCCGTTTCAATAGTTATTCAATTTATAAATAGACTATTACCACAAAAAATAAGGATCAGTAAAGGTTCTGGTATCAATAAGTCAGTAGCAATAAACACGTGGAATAGGTTTATTTTTTTTATCTCTTATCGAGTTCCTGCATTCATAACTTTCAAAGGAATTATGGAACCTTCTTGTGGGTATACGCATTTTGCAGAAAGTTTGATCATTAATGCAAAGAGTGAGGGAGTTGATTTTCTACAAGATGAAGTATTTGCAGTCAGTTTGGGAAAAGGCAGTAATGTCTTAAATTTAAAAAGTGGAAGGAAGGTTGAATGTGAAAAACTCTATGTACCAGAATCATTAAATCTTGCTAATACCAATGAACTAATGGAGGTGTTTGGTCCTCTTTCGAAAATAAAACTGACTCCTTATTGGCATATCTTGATCACATTACGTAATGCTTCGCATCCTGAGATGTTGTCTTCTTATATACACTTGCCTGACAATGATTTATTTCATAGAATAACCTTAGATAAGAATCACAGTGGTATGGCTGGGCAACAATTATTGATTCAGGCTAGATTTGATCCGCAGTTAAGATCAGACCTAAATGAACTGATTTCCAATTTATTACTACACGTAAATATTTGCACGTCGTTGCCAGATTTTACCTTGCGTCAAGTTTTTTCTGAATACCTTATCGCTAGTAAGCATGATTCTATGTTTGCTAGTGTTGGCATCCTAAAACATGATACTATCGAAGTTTTCCCATCTATCGGCGATATGGCTCGAAATATTGCTATTAATCCATTTTTTAAAAAAATAGCGTATGAATAAGTTAGTATCTGAAGAAAGTTATCAGTCACTATGGAATAAAGTCGAAGATAGTGGCAACAGACTAAGAGATGATTGGTATTATCGAGCTAAGGCTAAGGAACATATTCAGTTATTCTCAGAAGAAGATAAACAAAGAGAGTGTATCGATTTAGGTTGTGGAGCTGGCGAAATACTTCAGTTCATGACACGTGAGCTTAATGTCAAAATAGCACTGGATTTTTCTGAAAAGATGATAGAACTCGCAGAAAAGCGTGATTATCATAGTCGTCCGAATTTTATCTGTACTGATTGTTTTGAATATCTTCCATCTTGTACTAATCAGGTTTGGACCACTTGCGGGGCAATTAACCAATATCTTGATCATCAACGGATATCGGATATTATTAGAATATTTGCTGAGAACTCAAATGCTTATTGTTTCTATTTATTTGATTGTATAGATCCGCTTCGATATGCCTCACTTACTTTAGGTTCAAAATTTAAAAAAGAAAACACAAATAGCAAATTATCATTGAGAGCATTTGCATCTATGATAAAAGAGTTTATCACAATAGCGTACAAAATTAATTTTGTTTCGCCTACATATAAGTATTCTTTTTTGCACTTTGGCTTTGGACATGCACCTATACTATGGCATTCGCTAGCAAAAAAGCATAACTTAAAAGTTGAAATTGTTAGCTCTCGTTATTTTGAGTATCGGTATCACGTTATATTAAAAAAGTAATATGAACGAAAGAGTTGATAAGTACCGTACTTTATGTGAAACTGAAAATTCTATTCCACTTTTTAGTCAAGCCTGGTGGCTTGATACAGTTGCTGGTAAGAATAATTGGGATGTCGTAATTATTGAACGGGATAAAGACATAATCGCTTCCATGCCATTTATGCTTACTAAAAGTCTAGGACTAATATTCCTTTCACAACCGAAGCTTACTCAGTCGTTGGGCCCTTGGATTAAAAAAAGTAATAGTAAATATGCGAAAAGATTAAGTCTGGAAAAAGATTTGATGAACGAGTTGATTGACAAATTACCTGAATTTGATAGTTTTCATCAAAACTGGAATCCTAGTATGACCAATTGGTTACCTTTTTTTTGGAAAGGATTTACACAAACTACAAGATATACGTATGTATTACCTTTAATTTCAGATCAAAAAAAACTGTGGGGGGACTTACAAGAGAATATTCGTACAGATATCAAAAAGGCACAAAATAAATATAAACTTATAATAAGATCGGACCTGCCGATGGGGGATTTTATAAAACTTCAACAAAAAACTTTTGAAAGACAAAATATTGCTATGCCAATACCGATAGAACTTATAGAAAAGCTTGATCAAGAATGCACTAAAAGGAACATTCGGAAAATGATGATAGCTGTTGATGAAATGGGTAGGCATCATGCAGGCATATATATAGTCTGGGATCATCAATCAGCATATTATCTAATGAGCGGTGGTGATCCCTCGTTACGTAACAGTGGTGCAACAAGTTATCTCCTTTGGGAGGCTATAAAATTTGCTTCTTCAGTAACGGCTTCATTTGATTTTGAAGGGTCTATGATAGAACCAATCGAAAGATTTTTTAGGGCTTTTGGAGCTAAGCAAACTCCATATTTTTCAATTTCAAAAATCAATTCAAGGCGGCTTAGAATCAAAACTAAGATTGGCGAGTTAATCTCATGCTTAAAATAATTTGCCCCCCAGGTTACGATATGGAATGGAACTACATTTTTTCAGTAGTTCTCAGTGATATATTAGGATTAGAATGGTGTATTGCTCGTATTGGTCTTGAGGATGAGTTGGTAATATTCACAGATGACTCTGAAAATATGATGCATATGCCTGTTTGTTTTTTTTTGAAACAGACTAATTGGCTTCATAGAAATTCACTACCAACTTTGCCTCTTTCGTACTGGGATAGTAAGGAATTTATAGATGGCATAAACTTAACTGATTCATTAATACCTATAATCTATGGTGATAATATACCGAATGTTATAGTAGAAAGTAACAAAATCCGCTTACCAATTGACATATTTGGGTCGTCATTTTTTATGTTATCACGATATGAGGAGTTAGTATTAGACCATCGGGATAAGCATGATCGTTTTCCAGCCTCTGCTTCTTTAGCATTAGTTTCAAATTTTCTTGAAAGACCCATTGTTGATGAATATATAGAAATACTTTGGGGCTCCATTCAACGATTATGGCCTCAAATGAACCGAAATAAAATACCTAGGAAAATAAATGTTACTTGCGATGTTGATGTTCCTTATCAAATAGATTTTTCTTATCGGGCTATTTTTAGAGGAGTTGGTAATAATATTTTGAAGCAAAGAAATTTACAGCTAGCACTCGAAAATCTTAAAAAAAGACTCAGAGCAAGAAAAGGAGATTTTAGTCAAGACCCATATTTGCAAAATATTGATTGGATGATGGACGTAAATGAACTTGAGAATAATAAAGTTTCATTTTACTTCATTACTCAAAATACTGATCCGGTTTATGACGGACGTTACAGTATGGATGAGCCTATTATTCGAAAACTATTAAAAAAAATACATGATCGTGGTCATGAGATTGGGCTACATCCTAGTTACAATTCTTATAATAATTCTGAAAGAATATTGTCGGAAGCAAATACACTTCGCAATGTTTTAGAAAAGGAGAATATAGAGTATACACAAATAGGTGGCCGACAGCATTTTTTACGATGGGATTCTCGTTTCACTGCCATAAACTGGGAAAAAGCTGGCTTACAATATGACTCATCTTTAGGCTTTGCAGAATATCCAGGTTTTAGATGTGGAACAAGTCGTGAATTCATGATGTATGATGTAGTGAATCGACGAACACTAAGTCTTAAGCAACGCCCACTCATTCTTATGGAATGTTCAGTAATTTCAAAACGATATCAAGATCTTGGATATACTAGTAGGGCACTCACAACTATGTTACAATTAAAGAATAGAGCATTATCAATTGGGGGAGAATTCACAATGCTTTGGCATAATGATCATTTTAATAATCCAGAGGATAAGGAGTTCTATACTGCAATAATTCGTAATTAATTTGTACTTCGTTATATCAGCATCAATTTTTTAGTCTTAAAATGAATCAAAGTAAAAGAGCCTTATTAATAACGTACTCAAGCCCAAATAAATTAGCAAGGGTTTCTAGAAATCTAGATTCTCTTATCCTACAAGGATACACAGTGGATGTTTTATGTACAGATTCCTTTGAAAGGATAGGAGTGAACAGAGTATATAAGTTTGACACTCCTAATTTGGGTATTAAAGCTCGAATACTGCGAAAAGTAGCCCTTTTGGCAAGGATTGTAGTTCCTAGTGACAGACTTCGTCATTTGCTTACAGATTATGTACTTGATCATATTAACATTACAAAAGAGTTAGTAAAATTATATAATGTTTTATTTATAGAACATATTGACTTTTTACGATTGTGTGCTGAAAATATGCAATCTGGAACGATGCTTATATTTGATATTAAAGACTATTACCCAAGAGAGTTTGAAGCGTATCGTTCATTTAGGATACTAGAAGCTCCTTATCGTCGGTTGATATTCCGAAAATACCTCTTTAAAGCCACTTCATTGATTTCTGTTTCCAATGGGCTATCGAAATTGCTAAAATCGGAATATGGCATGGATTCAACAATAATAATGAGTTCTCCACCGAAAGCAAATATGATGATTCAAGAGGCTGATTATCCAATAAAGTCCGTACATCACGGAACTGCGAATGCTGACCGCGGTTTGATAGAATTAGTTGAGTGTAGGGGTTTTTCATCATCTTGTACATTGGATCTATATCTTATTGGTAGTGCACAACAATTGGATACAATAAAAAGAAAAGCAGGATGGAGTTGTGATATCAAATTTCAGAGCCCAGTTATGTTAGAGCAAATCATACCAACTTTGAATCGATATGATGTTGGAATCATTTTTTTTCCTGAAGCGAAAACTATTAACCTTACATATTGTTTACCCAATAAATTTTTTGAATATATACAAGCAAATTTAATGATCATCACGACACCGCTACCTGATATAGCAGAACTTGTTACAAAATATAACTTAGGTATAGTATTGCCTTCTTTTTCTCCTACTGATCTGGCCATTTGCTTACGAAATCTTACGCCTGATAAAGTAACAGAGTACAAAAAATCCGTTGCAGCAGCTGCTAAAGTCCTGTGTTTTGAAAACGAATTAGGCAAACTAAAAATGTTGGTATAAGTATCTTCAAGACATACAGTAAATTGATCTTTTTTAATCACGAAATTTTTTTTAAATGAATAGAGAAATAAAATTGCGAGAAGAAATACTCGGACTGGTTAAAGAGTATTATGTTGAAAAGTTCGGAAAGTCTAAAATATTTGAGCCTGGCGTAACCCCTATCACTTTTGCAGGACGTGTATTCGATCATGAGGAGATGGTATCTCTTGTTGATTCATCTTTAGATTTTTGGCTTACTGCCGGTAGATATGCGCAACAGTTCGAAAAAGATTTTGCAAAGTTTATGAATCAGAAGTATGCCATACTTGTAAACTCAGGGTCTTCTGCTAACTTAGTGGCATTTTCTACATTGACTTCCCCTTTACTTAAAGAAAGGCGATTGAAACCAGGGGATGAAGTGATTACCGTTGCAGCAGGATTTCCGACTACGGTAACACCTATTATTCAAAATGGATTGATCCCGGTTTTTGTGGATGTGGAAATAGAGACTTGTAATATCATGATAAGTGAACTTGAAAAAGCATTATCTGATAAGACAAAAGCTATTATGATTGCACATACATTGGGCAATGCATTTGATCTTGGTAAGATTGTTCAATTCGCCAAGCAACACAAATTATTTATTGTAGAGGACTGCTGCGATGCAGTAGGTACTACCTATGATGGTAAAATGGTAGGTACATTCGGAGATATCGCTACTGTAAGTTTTTATCCGGCTCATCACATGACAATGGGCGAGGGAGGTGCAGTACTTACAAACAATCCTTTATTGAATAGGATCGCCACTTCGTTCAGAGATTGGGGACGTGATTGTTATTGCGAACCTGGTGCCGACAATACCTGTGGGCGAAGATTCTCTCAGCAATTCGGTGAACTTCCTTACGGCTATGATCACAAATATGTGTACGGTCATCTAGGATATAATCTGAAAGTCACAGATATGCAAGCGGCAATCGGAGTAGCGCAGTTAAAAAAATTACCTTCTTTTATTGAAAAAAGACGTGAAAATTTTGAAAAGATAAAAGATTTGCTGAAACCTTTCGAGGAATTTCTTTACTTGCCAGTTGCAACAGCCAATACAAATCCTTCTTGGTTCGGGTTCCCTATAACGATAAAAGTAAATGAACGGTTTACTAAGAATCAACTTACAGCCCACCTGGAGGCCGCAAAGATATTGACTAGGCAGTTATTTGCGGGTAATATGATTAGGCAGCCTGCATTTAAAGATGTGAAATATCGAATTGCCGGTGAACTAAAAAATACAGACTATATAATGGCAAATACTTTATTTATAGGAGTATATCCAGGCATAAATGACGAGATGATTACTTATATCGGGCAAACATTCCAAAAATTCTTTGATAATTTATAGCATATGGCTGAGGTAGCAAAAGCGAGAGTGATAAGTGTTGATCAACATGGTGATGATATTCGGAAATATATTCTGCAAGTCGATGAATTAAATTCATTCGAAGCAGGTCAGTTTTTGCAACTTACTTTAGACGATTTCAATGGATCAGGTAATTGGCCCGAATCGAGGGCTTTCAGTATTGCATCGTATCTGAATGATGATCATACATTAACACTGGTAATTAAAAAAGTTGGTCCTTATACAGCTCGTATTTTTTCAGAATTAAGCGTAGATAGTTATTGTACAATAAAGTATCCATACGGCGAATTTATGTTGCCGATGTTTGATGAAGAAACCCCTGTTCATTGTATAGCAGGAGGAACAGGTATATCTCCTTTTCTGAGTTTTATTGGACAACTACAATCACAGAATAATACAAATCGAATGTTTTTACATTATTCGTCAAAGAAGGAATGTGATTTTGTGAATCTTGATATTATCTTAAGTTCACTACCATCTTCCAATGTACGATTGTACTGTACAAAAGAAGAACCTAAACAAATGATTCATAGAAGGATTACTATTGAAGATGTGATTACCAATGTTAAGAATATTGAGGAGGAATATTTTTATATATGTGGCTCTACAGAGTTAATCACTTTTATGAATAAAGAACTTATGAAGGCAGGAGCTAAAAATATTGTTTTCGAAGAGTGGACTTAGTCCGGACCTTTAAATCCTTATATATGAAGGCAGTAATACTTGCAGGTGGGTTTGGCTCAAGAATGAGCGAATCCACAAACTTAGTTCCAAAACCTATGGTTGAAATAGGGGGTAAACCAATTCTTTGGCATATCATGAAAATTTACAGCAGTCATGGTATTAATGAGTTTGTGGTTTGCCTTGGCTATAAAGCCTACTTGATAAAAGAATGGTTCGCCAATTATTTTCTACATAATAGCGATGTAACATTGGATCTAGAAAATAATAAAATGGAGATCCATAATTCTTTTACAGAAAAATGGAAGGTGACATTAGTCGACACCGGGCTCCATACTATGACTGGTGGAAGAATAAAGCGTATTCAAAAATATCTTAATAATGAAGATTTTTTGTTGACCTATGGTGATGGTGTTTCAGATGTGGATATCACAAAAACAATCCAGAAACATCAAGAGTCTGGTAAAGTGATTACAATAACTGCATATCAGCCTGCTGGAAGGTTCGGTGCCTTGGAGATTAATGATCAGAGTGAAGTCACAAATTTCTTAGAGAAACCAAGTGGAGATGGTATGTGGATCAATGCAGGCTTTTTTGTTTGTTCACCTGGTGTATTCGATTTTATTCCCGACGGCGATAATGTAATCTTTGAAAAATCGCCATTGGAAAATATGGCGAAAGAAGGTCAGATGAATGCATATAAACATAAAGGTTTCTGGAAACCCATGGATATTATGCGTGATAATAAAGAATTGAACGACATGTGGGATACAGGAAAAGCCCCATGGAAAAAATGGTAATTAAACATGAAAAAATTCAATAATATTTATAAAAACAAGACAGTATTGGTAACCGGTCATACCGGATTTAAAGGTTCTTGGCTATCAATCTGGCTCCATGAGCTTGGTGCAAATGTAATTGGTTATGCATTGGATCCCCATACTGATAAAGACAACTTTGTTGTTTCAAAACTTGCCGAAAAAATCGTTGATGTAAGAGGCGATATTAGAGATCGCGAAAAACTACAAGCAGTATTCGAAAAGTATCAACCGGAATTTGTATTTCATTTAGCCGCACAACCATTAGTTCGTTACTCATATGAAGAGCCTGTAGAAACATATGATGTGAATGTAATGGGTAGCATTTATGTTATGGAGGCTTTTAGAAAATGTAAGTCAGCTAGATATGCGGTGATGATTACCACTGATAAATGTTATGAAAATAAAGAACAGATTTGGGGATACAAAGAAACTGATCCGCTAGGAGGGTATGATCCATACTCGTCTTCTAAAGGGGCTTGTGAAATAGCAATACAATCTTTTAGAAACTCTTTTTTCAATCCGCTTACTTATAACAATCACGGTAAAGCAATAGCTTCTGCTAGAGCAGGGAATGTAATAGGGGGGGGCGATTGGGCACAAGACAGGATCGTTCCAGACTTGATTAGAGCGTTTGAATCAAATACTGCTCTTGAGATTAGACATCCTTCAGCAACACGCCCATGGCAACATGTGCTTGAACCCGTAAGTGGCTATCTTTTACTAGGGCAGAAGCTTTCAGAAGATCCTGTGCGATATGCTACTAGTTGGAACTTTGGTCCCGAATTCGAGCTGAATAAGACCGTTTGGGAGATAGTAAGTAATATCAACCATGTTTTAAAAGATTTGATAATTAAAGATGTATCTGTAAATAGACAAGAAAAACATGAGGCCAAATTATTATATCTTGATATCACAAAAGCAAAAACACAACTTGGGTGGGTACCTACTTTGTCACTTGAAAAGACCATTGACATGACTGTAGATTGGTACAAAAAATACAATGAATATGATGGATATGAGCTTTGTCTGGCTCAAATAAAAGAGTTTAGTGCATAATATGACCATTGCTATTACAGGCGCTTTCGGTTTTTTGGGAAGTGAACTTGTCAAATTCTTGCTTCATCAAACTAATCATGACATCGTTGCTATAGTAAAATCAACTACAGTTAACTCACGATTGCAGTATGAAGGAAACAGATTGCAATTTTTTTATTCTGACATAAGTCCACTTGATCAATTATATAAGAAATATTGTATTGATATAGTTGTACATGCTGCTACTGACTACGGAAGAAACCGTCAGTTAGCAGATGTTGTATATAATAATGTTGTATTCCCATTACAATTATTGGAGAATGCTAAAAAATATAAGGTCAAATTATTTATTAATACAGATTCTTATTTCACGAAAGCTGAATCTTCATATACCTACCTTCAGTCATATACTCTCACAAAAAAACATTTTGAAGATTACATAAGGAATGAAAAGGAGATTCCTTTGATCAATATAAAGCTCGAACATGTATTTGGAATCGGAGATGCAGATACTAAGTTCGTAACCAATATTTTTAAAATGATAGTTGCTGGCAAACCCCAGATTGATGCAACTGAAGGAACGCAAAAAAGGGATTTTATTTATGTCAGTGATGTAGTTCGTCTTTTTTATGAAGTAATTATTAACTATAAATCTTTTGAAAAGAATTACTATCTCATTGAATCAGGTTGGGGAAAATCAATAGCTGTAAGGGATTTCATATTAAAGATAAAAGAGGTTACAGGATCAAACAGTCATATTAGTTTTGGCTCACTCCCAATGCGTGATGGAGAGATAATGGACTCAATCGCTGATCTTTCACTTATTCCAAAGTTTCTAAAATGGCGACCTAATGTTACTATTGACGAAGCTTTAGAATTAATGCGCGATCACTATTCACAATAAAAGAATTTTAAAAATTGCAGAAAGTCGTATGTGTGGTATTATAGGAAGTTGGTGGAAAACGGGTCCTAATGATCTTGATTCAATGATCAATGAAGGTTTATTAATGTTGAATCATAGAGGACCCGATGATAAAGGATATGAAACCATTAAAACTGCTAGTGGTATTGTATTTATGGGTCAGACACGTTTGTCCATCATAGACCTGACGGAAGGAGGACATCAGCCGATGTCTACTCCTGATGGTAGATTTGTTATTGTATTCAATGGTGAGATATATAACTATAAAGAGCTTAGGTCTGAGCTAATTAGTTTAGGACATATTTTTAAGACTGAATCAGATACTGAAGTTCTACTCGCCAGTTGGTCGCAATGGGGTAAAGATTGCTTGATCAAATTGGTTGGTATGTTTTCTTTTGCAATATTGGACACCGAATCAGAAACACTCACTTTGGTTCGAGATGCATTTGGTATTAAACCCCTTTTCTATTATCATAATGGGAAAACACTAGCTTTCGGTTCTGAAATACAGGCTGTGATGCACCTTAGTAATGAGGAATTAAGCATTAATAATCAGCGGGTGTATGAATATCTTATATATGCAGTTCAGGATATTGGAGAAGACACTTTTGTAAAAGATATTCATCACGTTCCACCGTCGCATTTAGTTGTTCTTAATCTTAATAATCCCGAGACATTAACTATAGAAAAATGGTGGAATCCTTCTATTCTTGAAAATAAGCAAATCTCATTTGAAGCAGCAGTTGAAAAACTAAGGCACCTTTTTCTGGAAAGTGTACGTTATCACCTTATAAGTGACGTGCCTGTTGGGGTGGCACTTTCCGGCGGTATAGATTCTTCCGGTATAGCTTGTGCTATTCGATTTTTAGAGCCAAGTATGAATATTCATACCTTTTCATTTATACCTGAGGGTTCTCAGCTTTCCGAGGAAAAGTGGATTGATATAGTGAATAGTCATATAAAAGCCATCCCTCATAAAGCTATTGTGAAGGCAGGTGAATTAAAGTCTGATATTTTTGATTTGGTCAATTCACAAGGAGAACCTTTTTGTACTACCAGTATGTACGCACAATACCGTGTCTTTCAACTTGCAAAAGATGTGGGAATAAAAGTAGTACTTGAAGGGCAAGGTGCTGACGAAATACTTGCAGGTTATCAGGGATATCATGGTCAACGTATGAGGTCTTTATTTGAGCAAGGCGATATACGTGGTATGACCAAATTTGCTAGTCGTTGGAAAAAATGGCATGGTAGAGAAAATAAATCAGCTTGGAAAGCATTCATTGGACAGGTTATTCCAGACAGTGCCTATAAAAGCGTGCAAAGCATAACTGGGGTGCAAAAAATTCCAGATTGGATTAATCAAAGCTTTTTAAGAAAAATCAATATAAATGAAAGACCGATCCGTACAGCTAGTTCGAGAAAGGGAAGAAAAAGACGTGTAGCTGAAGTACTTTATGATTCATTAACTAACTATGGACTTCCCTCTTTATTAAGATATGGAGATAGGAATGCAATGCGTTTTTCTATTGAAAATCGTGTGCCTTTTCTTACTATTCCACTTGCCGAGTTTCTATTGACATTACCCGAAGAATTTTTAATCTCTCAAAATGGGGAAACTAAATCAATTTTTAGGGCTGCAATGCGTGGTATCGTTCCAGATATTATACTTGATCGCCGTGACAAAGTAGGTTTTGAGGTTCCTATGGGAAAATGGGTATATGAAATGAAAAAGGAAATAAATGAAGTTGAGTTTCTGAAAGACGATTTGAATATACTCGACCTCACTTCAGTAAAAAGACTTTTAAGCGAAAATATACACAACCAAGAGAAAATGCCTCTTCAGCACTGGCGTTTGATTAACCTTATGTTATGGTATAAAGAGGTGTTAAAAAAACACAATCAAAGAAAAAAATAAGCGCGGCATTAGAGGAAGTGCTTTTAATTCAATAATCCTTCTCAACCTCAATTTAACAAAATGTCATCCCAATTTGGAACTTCAGGTTTTCTTTTTGATACCAATGAAGTTAGTTTTTCAAAAAATAAGTGGTTTATCATAATTCCAGGATTTTTTTGGATCCTGTATCACTTTATCACCTTATCGCGTTCACCACTTCCTTATTTCGATGAAGCTTTTTTTGCTAGTATAACACGGTCTCTTCAGGATGAAGGGTTGTTGATGTTAAAAATGAGTACTGTTCCAAGGTTTGAGAATGAGGAGGTATTGTTTTATGGTCCAGTTTATTTCTACATTCAGTTGTTTATTACGAATATAATAGGGTGGGGTATTTTTGAGTTTCGTTTATTAAGTCTACTATGTGGATTTGGTATTGTTACTGTGATTATGCTTATTGCAAAAAGCCTTTCAATTAAGCGAGGTGGTTTTATAACGCTATTTTATATATTGATTTTCGATCCTGAGTTAAATGCAAATATGCATTCTGCTCGTATGGATTCTTTAGCACTTCTTACTTTTCTATTAGGCATTTATATGTTTTTTTTCTCTCGGTTAAAAAGCTTGCCAAGTGCATTTTTAGCTGGACTTTTTTTAGCAGTGTCTTTACTTACCACACCTAGGATAGGTTTTTTGTTTTTAATTCTTCCTGTTGGTTTTTTTATAGAGTTATATATTTCGCAGCGAAAAGATTCAAAAATCTTAAAGCCTAAATCACTTCCTTATAATATTCTTATCAAGTATATAATTACATTAATTATTATAATAGTTCCTTTCTTATTATGGGTTATTTTGAAAGCGGGTGGAATTGAAAAATATTTGAGTGAGTTTCAGAATAATCCCGGCCTTAATGTATTTATAAAGTATTTTAATGTTCCAAAATTCTATTTGTTGCCAGCTTTTGGATTATATATCATAATAACATTAGTTGCACTTCTTTTTATCTTAAGAAATCGAGACGAATCCGTAAGCTTGAATTGGAGGTGTGTCCCACTTTTGATAGTTCCTCTTATTTATATAATTTTTATCAAAGGGGGATATTTTGTTTATGCTATGCCCATTCTTTACTTGGGTGTTATATACCTAGTATTGAATATTTTTAAAATCGAAGGATTGATTAATAAATGGAGTAGAAAAGTATTTTTTTTACTTGTTATGGGAATACTTTTTATCAACTTAGCTATAATCGGATTTAAATCATTGTATTTAGTTGAATTCTGGGAAGCGCGTAATCCTCATTTTTTTGAGACTTATTTTGAAAGTAAAAAAATTAATAAACAAAATATACTCGCAAGTCATCAATATCATTACGTAGTTGCCGACCAAAATCAGTATATAAGTAATGAAGATAATCGAGATCTGAATGCTAATAAAGCGGATAAACTACAAATAAGGTTTGCGTTTATTACAACAAAAGCTTACAACAGAGAACCTGAATATTTCAAATCATTAGGGTTTCGTAAAATTGAAAAATTTGAAATCATGGAACCTGCCAATAGCTTTCTTGCAAAATTATTATCAAAAATGCCACTAGATGTTTTGCAGACCTATGAAGGATTTTTTCTGCAAAGAGAGATCGGATTTGTAGGTGATAATTCAAGTCTTTTGATTCAGGAAAAGAAATCTGACTTTGAGTAAGATGGTATAGTAAAATAATAACTTAAATTATTTCCACAATGTATGATAAATTAATTCGTAAGAAAACACTTTCAGTAGTGTTACCTTGTCATAATGAGGAAAAGGTAATTCGAAATAGCTATTCAATACTAAAGCCTTTGCTTGATCGCTGGAATAATGAAATAATTAATGACTATGAAATAGTAATGGTTAATAATGGTTCAACTGATGAGACGATTCATGAAATGAGAAGTATAGCAAAGAGTGATCATAAAGTAGTTATAGTAGATCTTCGTAAGAACTATGGATATCAAGGTTCCATAACAGCAGGACTTTTTTATGCTAAGAATGAAATGGTAGTATCTATTGATGCGGATTTGCAAGATGATCCTTTGAAAATGGAGGAGATGATTATGATGCATTATCAGGGCTATGATATGGTCTTAGGCATTCGAAGTGCGCGAGATACAGATTCTTTTTTTAAGAAGCATGCTTCTCAGTTCTTTTACAAATTTTCAAATTTGATGGGAGTTAAATCTGTGTATAACCACGGTGATTATAGATTGCTGAGCCGTTCATTAGTTGATAATTTTAAATCAATGACAGAGCGAAACAGGTATATAAGAGGTATGATATTAGAACTAGAATCTCATTACGGATGTGTTTACTATGAACGTACAAAAAGAATGGCTGGCAAGACAAAGTTTAATCTATATAATATGGTTGCTTTAGCAATTGATGGTATTACATCTTTTAGTACGACTCCCATTCGATACATATCATTTCTTGGTATTTCAATGTTTCTAATTGCACTAGTTGGGTTGATTTATGTTTTATATGTAAAACTTATAACAAGAGTAGAAGTTCCTGGATGGGCTTTCATTACACTTGCCATACTTTTATTCGGTGGATTACAAAGTTTGTTTATAGGTATAATTGGCGAATATATTGCCAAAATTTACACAGAGGTAAAACAACGACCGCTTTTTAATGTAAGAGCTATTACAAGAAACGGTCAAATTGAGAATGTAGATTTTTAATTCCATTTTCTAAATATAACTCCTTAGGATATAATCAAAACATCGAAGATATTTATTTATATAAAATGAAAATGATTGAGTTGACTTATGATACATCAAATAATTTGAATCAGAATGATTGGGAGTTACCTAAATCAATTTTTCTAAAGTTTAGAAACTTTTTCTTTCCTTTTTCTTTCCTCTCCATTTTGACTTTTTCAATATGTGCTCAATCGGTTGCTGTTTTTACCTGTTATATGTTATTTGCAGGGATTGGCCTGCTATTATCAATTCCAACGGGTCGTATTGGAGTTAAGATATTTGTTATTATATATTCAATATCGTCTGTCTTTGCAATCCTTTTTTATTATCTGTTTATGTTTCAATACGGTCTACCATATCAAGGTGGAGGCTCTGATTCTTTAGCATATGAAACTTTTGCAGCGGAAATAAAAGATGTAGTGCATAGTTATGATGCACAAGTTATAGGATATACAATTAATGAGATTTATCATAATTCAAAAGGCTATATATATCTGATTAGCCTTTTAATGAGATTATCAGATTTATTAGATGGTTATCATCCAATGATAGCAAGGCTATTCAATGCTGCTTTACTTGGCGGTTGCTCTATTATAACTTATTCAATTGCTAAAAAGATCTCACTCTCACTAAAACAAGCTTTTATTTGTGCTATTGTTACGGGGTTATTTCCTATTATGATTTTTGTTGCAGTTCAATCATTGCGGGATATTCCTATAGCTTTTATGCTGCTGCTTTCTGTTCATTTTTCTATTAATTTGATTAACAGCAAAGGTTTTTTTAAATTTTTTTTTGGTTTATTATTATTTATACCAATTGTTCTGACTATAATAGAGTTTCGATTAACAAATGCCATCAATATTGGTATTGTATTACTTGTAGCAATATTAGTAAGGTTGTTTTCGATTAGAAAGGTCTCAAATATGCAGATTCTTTTTACAGTATTAAGTTTTTTTATTTTATACAATTTTTTACTTCGTTACGATCTTCCATTGTTTATCGATTTAATAGGGAGGCTCGATTCTTCGCAATCAGCACTTTCGGAAGGTTTGGATCGTGCGGGAGAGGGAGGCCTTTCATTAATTCTCTTTAATCTTCCTGTACCCCTTAATTATTTTGGATCTCTATTTTATTCTTTTATCACACCTTTACCTATAATATACCCCAATAATATAGACTGGAATTTTCTTACACCTGGTACCATTTATCAGTTTGTTTTCCTGCCTTTTATTTTCATTGGATTGAAAAATACATGGAGATCAGGATTAATGTTACCCTTACTTGCCATGTTTCTTATTTGTTTTGGGGGCTATGTTTTTGGATCCTTTACATTTAGGCATATTACATATATAGTACCTTTTGCAGCTATTTACGGTGTTATTGGTTATGAAAAGTATAAAAAACAGCGTTGGGTAATTTGGCCTAGTATGTTTGGGATATTATTTTTTTTGATATTCGTCTATTATATAATAAAGTAATAGTCATTTAATTTATCATTTTTCATTTCTTTTATGGATAATGTATCGGAGGTAGCTAGTAAGATGCCTAAAATATTTGTCGCAGTTGCTGTTTATAATAGAATCAAAACATCTATACCATTCGTTCAACGGATTATGCAGCAGTCTTATGATAATTTTCAACTTATCATTGTTGACGATATGTCTAACGACGGCACATATGAAAAATTAACTCAGATTTCCGATGTTTCAAAAAAGCTTACTGTTTTAAGGGCAGGCGGGAATGAGTGGTGGGGCGGATGCATGTTTAGGGCTGTTAATCATATATTAAACTGTTGTAGTCCATCTGATGATGACTCTATTTTATTTATGAATGATGATGTTGAGTTTGAAAAAGATATGTTCGAACGTTTTATTAAGGCAAAAATGCAGTGGTCAGATTCGGTATTGGCAGGGCTGCCAATATCAGAAGGCAGGATTCATGGACCCGGTTCTAATATGCTATGTTGGCCTTTAGCCCTCACTTCCCGACCCCATTCTGGCAAACTTGTTTCAGATCATACAATTCCTGACGTAATTCCAATACAATTTCAATTTGGTCATGCAACTTTATATCCTGTAAAAATAATTAGGAAGATTGGTAATATCGCAAAGGAAAAATTACCACATTATCATGGAGATGGAGAATTATCATATCGTGCTGTTAAAGCTGGATATAAATCATTTGTTGTTAAACATATTCATCTTTATTGTGACACGAAAAGCACAGGTCGTTTTAATTCAATGAATACTTCACAACGTTTTCGAGATATTCTCCCATCCTTGTTTGAATTTAAGTCCATTAATAATATTAAGCATCGATGGCATTTTGCCCAATTAGCAGCACCGCTTATATGGCGTATCCCATATTTTTGTAGTCAGACCATGAAATCAATATTAAGGTCTATTTACATAGTGGTCAAGAACAAATAATTGTATAGGTAATAAACCAGGTAAAATCTTCATGAAAGTTTTATGTTTTATTGGGGGATATGGATTAGCTTATGACGAACGTCAGCGGAAAGAAGCCATAGAACTCCAGATGTTAGGATACGATGTAGAGATTATAGTTGCAGAACCGTCGAACAAATCTGAGAAAGGAAAAACTACTTATGGCATTAACTTTCAGAGTATATCATTGTTTACTCGAAAGTTTTTGCCAAGAAAACGATTTCTTGTTGTGAAAGCGGTTGAAATGCATTTAAGACTGTTTTTTATTTTTCTAACTAAGAGGTGGGATGTTCTTTGGGTTCATGATCATGATATGGCACCCATCCTCCTTTATGGATGGGTCACTCGTGTTTTTTTTCGAAAAAAAAAAATAATTTGGGACCAACATGAGTTAGGACCAAAGAAGTTTTTTAATAAGGCTTTATATCATGCATTGTTAGGAATTCCTGATATAATTATCCATGCGAATCATGAACGAGCAGATCTTTTGAAACAACACGTGCCAGAAAAAATTTCTGTCAAATTTCATGTTATTGAAAATTTTCCTGAATATCAATTTATTCAAGAATCAGCAAATGGATTAAATCTTGATTTTGAACGTTGGCTTAATGGATCTCGTTATGTGTTATTTCAAGGGATAGCAGCGCATCACCGTAAAGTAATGGAATGTGTACAAGCTATTCACTCATTTGAAGATATACGATTGCTTATTCTTGGCCCATGTAACGAAGAAATGTATGCTGAAATCGAGCAAAGATGGCCAAATTACAGAAAGAAAGTATTCATAACAGGATGGGTTAATCCTGTTATGTTCATTAAATATATGGATAACGCAATAGCAAGTTTGGTTTTTTACGAAAATTTAGATCTTAATCACTGGCTTTGTGCACCCAATCGTTTTTATAATGCTTTATTAAGGGGTATACCAATAATCAGTGGACCAAATCCTACTATGTCAAATATTGTTACTAAATACAAATGCGGGATAGTCTGTCAGGAGAATGGCAATAATTCCGATGAGATTTATATAGCAATAATGGGCATCATGAGATCACAGGATTTATATCGTAGTAACTGTCTGCGTATCCGAGAGCAATATACCTGGGAAAGTCAAAAAGATGTTTTTAAAGTGATTTTAAACAATGCCTAATCTATAAAATATGAGTAAGATAATTTATCTCGAACATCGTTTGAATTCCTTTGTATTGAATAGTAAGCTTCCCCTGATGATTAAGAAGCTATATGGATTAATACGTAATCATTTTGGGAGAGCCCTTTACAGGAATAAATTCTTCCCGCTTAAGTCATCTCCCAGTTATATTATATCTACAGTTCTTGAGAAAGGGGATCAATTTATGGATATTGGTGCAGAAGAAGGACATATGATGGCTTTGTCGAGTGTAGCGGTAGGTAAACAAGGAAGGGTTTATGCATTTGAACCAAGGCAAATTGCTGTTGATCATCTTAAAGTAATGATATCGGATTACGGATTAAATAATGTGACTTTATATCAAAGTCTTTTAGGCACCACTATTGGAGAAGTAGAGATGTTTGAAAATTTTGAAAATCCTTCATCTTCATCATTGTATAGTGAGTGGGGTGGTGGTCAGTCACGTATTTATCCGATGACCACGCTTGACGCATGGGCAGAAAAGAATCAGGTTATTAAAACGGATTTAATAAAAATGGATGTGGAAGGGGCTGAAATGCAAGTACTCCAAGGTGGAAAAACGTTTTTAAAAGAAGCACAACCTATTTTAATTCTAGAAATTAGAGATCAGGAAATACGCTTGCAGAAATTTGGGTATGATGTAAATGACATCTTGAAGTTTCTTCGGTCTGTTGGGTATAATCATTTCTTTTCATTAAGATCAACTGGATTAGCCACTATAGAGAAAAGATCAGATTTATTGGATTCTGACCATGATATGTTAGCATCTTGTACAACTGAAAGATCTCTTAGGAAATTAAAGAAATTAGGCATAACAGGGTTATAAAAATCATTAGTAAATACTATGTGTGGAATAGCTGGAGGAGTAGGGATTGATCATCCAAAATTAGATGAAATTAAATTAAGTATTTCTCATCGAGGTCCTGATTCTAGCGGAAGTTTTTATGAGGACGGTCTTTTTTTGGTGCACACTCGACTTGCAATACAAGATTTGTCAAATCAAGCAAACCAACCCATGTTTTCAGAAGATGGTAGGTATGTAATTGTATTTAACGGAGAGATATATAATCATCAAGATATTCGGAAGAAAATTGGCAACAAAGCGTCTTTCAAATCCACTGGAGATACCGAAACCGTTCTCATGGCTTATATTCAATTTGGTGAACAATGCCTAAACATGCTAAATGGCATATTTGCTATGGCAATTTATGATAGAGAAAAAAAAGAGCTTTTTCTTGCTAGAGATCAGTTCGGGGTCAAACCTCTTTATATTTATTTTGATGATAAGGATACATTGTTATTTTCTTCCGAAATAAAAACTTTCTTGAATTTTGATATATCTACAAATTTAAGTGTTGAAGCTTTAGCAAATTATCTTACATACTTATGGTCGCCTGGAATATTAACGCCATTTAGAAATGTTACAAAACTTTTACCAGGGCATTATTTAAAAATAGATATAGGAAAAGAAGTTTCATTTACTCCTATTAAGTATTATCAGATTGATTTCAATGGAAATTATTCTGATAAATCCGAAAATGAATTAGTAGATGAGTTGGAAGAAAAACTCTTGAAAGCTGTAGAAAGGCAAATGCTATCAGATGTCCCAGTAGGGTTCTTTTTATCTGGAGGTTTAGATTCGAGTTTACTTGTTGCAATGGCAAGAAAACTTTATCCGTCTATGGTCTTGCCGTGTTTTACGATAGACACTTCTGAGTTGAGCAAAAATGAAGGTTTTGCAGATGACTTGCATTTTGCTAAAATAGTAGCAAAACACCTGAATGTTGATCTTCATGTTGTAAAGGCAGAAATAGATATTGTCAAGGATTTTGATAAAATGATATGGCATTTGGATGAACCACAAGCAGATGCAGCACCATTAAATGTTTTAAATATAAGCACATTCGCCCGTAATTGTGGTATTAAGGTATTGATTGGAGGTGCAGCCGGGGATGATCTTTTTTCAGGATATAGACGCCATCAGGCTTTAAAGTATGAACGCTACTTTAAATGCATGCCCATATTTATTGGAAAACTGATAAAAAGATTAGCATATTTACTGCCTGTAAATAAACCGATTTTTCGTAGAATACGTAAGATAACGCATTATTTAGATAAAAATTCGGAAGAGAGGTTAGTTGGATATTTTAGCTGGCTTGATGAAGATGTGATGAAATCATTATTTACGGAAAAATTTCAAAAGAAAATATCAAATTATTCTCCTTTGTCTTTTCTAATTGCTTTAAATAAAGATATTCCAAAGGAAAGTAGCTTACTAAATAGGATGTTGTATTGGGAGATGAAAAGTTTTTTAGTAGATCATAACCTTAATTATACGGACAAATTATCTATGGCCGTTGGTGTAGAAGCAAGGGTTCCTTTTCTGGATAAAGAGTTGGTTGAATTCGCTATCAAAATACCTCCTTCACTTAAATTACGAGATAATGAAACTAAATATATTCTAAAGAAGGTTGCTGAACGATATTTACCAAAAGATGTGATATATCGTTCTAAAACCGGTTTTGGCGCTCCAGTTAGGAAATGGATAACTGAAGGTCTGGATAAAACAATTGATGAGAGGTTATCAGAAGTCCAAATAAGGCGAAGAGGGATTTTCAATTATAATTCTGTTCAGAAGTTAATTAAAGATAATAAAGAAGGAAAAGTTGATGCTTCATATATTATTTGGGGCTTGTTAGCAATCGAAAGCTGGATGACACAGTTTGTTGATGTTAAAGAATTAAAATAATAAATAAAGATTAAAGTCCTATTCTACTATGAAGCAAATTATACAGGATATAAAAAATGGGAATACGCTACTAGAAGAAATCCCCGCTCCTTTAGTTAAAAAGGGACATATCTTAATCAAGACTCATCGTAGTCTCGTCAGTTTAGGCACAGAAAAAATGCTTGTTGAATTTGGAAAGAGTAATCTGATTGCTAAAGCGCGGCAGCAGCCTGAGAAAGTAAAGCAAGTGTTGGACAAAATTAAAACTGAAGGATTATTACCTACTCTTCAAGCTGTTTTTAATAAACTTGACGAACCACTTCCATTAGGTTATTGCAATGCTGGTGAAGTTATAGCAGTTGGATCAGATGTAGTAGATTTCTCAATCGGAGATAGGGTAGCCAGTAACGGGGGACATGCAGAAATTGTTTGTGTACCTCGAAATCTGGTGGTCAAAATTCCTGATAATGTAAGTTATGAGGAAGCGACTTTTACTGTAATTGGTGCTATCGGATTACAAGGAATACGTTTAGCTGACCCAGCTATTGGCGAAACTGTAGTTGTGATTGGTCTCGGTCTTATTGGTTTGATTACTGGAGAATTGCTATTAGCAAACGGCTGTAACGTTATTGGTTTTGATTTTGATCCCAAAAAGGTAGCAATTGCAAACGAGAAAGGTATACAAGCATTTGAAGCCTCAGGTTCGGATGTGGTTAAGATAGTAGAATCACTTACTGAGAACATTGGAGCAGATGCGGTCATTATAACAGCCTCTACCAAAAGTAATGATGTAATTAGCCAAGCAGCACAGATGAGTCGGAAGAAAGGGCGTATCATTTTGGTGGGAGTAATAGGTCTTGACATCCAACGAGCGGATTTCTTCAAGAAAGAATTAAGTTTCCAGGTATCATGTTCTTACGGACCTGGTAGGTATGATGATGACTATGAACAAAGGGGTATAGATTATCCTGTTGGGTATGTTAGATGGACAGAAAATAGAAATTTTCAAGCTATACTAAATGCTATTTCGAAAGGGAAGTTGAAAGTCACCCCGTTAATTACAGAGCGGGTTGCTTTACAAGATTACCTTGCTATATATAATAATTTGGGAGGTAGTTCCATTGCTTCTATACTTGAATATCCAGTTGGCGATATAAAAATGGAAACAACTGTTCCTGTAAAAGCAGCATCCAGGAAACCTTCTAAAGGCGTAATTGGAATTATTGGTTCAGGAAATTTTACCAAAATGACCCTACTTCCTGCCTTAAAAAACTCAGGAGCACATTATAAGTTTATTTCGAGTGCAGGTGGTCTAACAGCTAAATCTTTAGCTAATAAATATGGATTTGAATTCAGTACGACCGATTATCAGCAGATATTATTAGATGAGGAAGTGGATCTTGTGATAATAACTACTAGGCATGATTTACATGCTAAGATGGCAACTGAAGCGCTAAGGGCTGGTAAGCATGTATTTGTGGAGAAACCACTTGCATTAAATACGGAAGAGTTGTCTTCTATTATTAATAGTTATCATGAAATCAATGCTAGTGTTAGTTTGAATGTCGGGTTTAACAGGCGTTTCGCACCTGTATCAAGAAAAGCTAAGGAATTGGTAAGTAAGTCTGTTTCACCTATGAATATTATTGCCACTATGAATGCGGGCTTTATTCCTAAGGATGTCTGGGTGCACAATATGAAAATAGGCGGAGGGCGTATTATTGGAGAGGCATGTCATTTTATAGATTTAATGATCTATCTAACAGGAGCATTGGTTACAGAAGTTCATATGAGTTCTTTAGGTGTTCATTACGAAGACAATACCGATAACGCGATCATTACCTTGAAGTTCTCTAACGGTTCTCAAGGAGTGATTAATTATTTCTCAAACGGAAGCAAGGCATACGCCAAGGAAAGAATAGAAATTTATCAGGATAATAGAACATTGCTGATAGACAATTTCAAATCGCTTATCGGCTTTGGTTTTAAAGGCTTTAGCCGGCTAAGAACCGGTCTTGATAAAGGGCATGCCTATCAGTTTAAGCAACTCATTGTAGCTATCAAGAACGGAACTGGTCCACTTATTCCTGTTACAGAACTAGAAAATGCTAGTCATGCGAGCTTTGCTGCAATAGAAAGTTTACAAACTAAATCAAGGGTTTTTATTTAAAACAATATGAAAATAACAATTATAGCAGGTGCCCGTCCCAATTTTATTAAAATAGCTCCCATCATTGAAGCGATACAAAAACGAATCAAAGAGGGTTATCAATTGTCTTATAGACTTGTACATACAGGGCAGCACTATGATAAAAATATGAGCGACAGTTTTTTTCAGCAATTAGGAATACCCACTCCAGATGTGAATCTTGAATGTGGGGGAGGGACACAGGCTGAGCAAACAGCCAATATTATGGTAAAATTTGAGCAGGAATTAATAGATAATCCTACAGATTTGGTAGTGGTAGTAGGAGATGTAACTTCTACAATGGCATGCACAATCGTAGCTAAAAAACTTAATACTAAAGTTGCTCATGTAGAAGCTGGTATACGGAGTGGTGATATGACAATGCCAGAGGAAATCAATCGAATTGTAACTGATTCTTTATCAGATTACTTTTTTACAACTTCGCGTCAGGCAAGTGAGAATTTGATTAAACAGGGAATAGAAAGTGAAAGAATTTTTTTTGTAGGGAATACGATGATCGATACGCTTATAAAGCAAAAGTCAAGATTTATTAAACCTGAGATATGGAACCACATTGGATTGGAAGAGAAGAACTATATAGTTCTCACTTTACACAGACCTGCTAATGTTGATGGAGAATACAAGCTAAAGGGATTGCTAGAGGAGATTGAAAAGCAGTCAAGAGATCTCAATATTGTATTCCCAGTTCATCCAAGGACAGCAAAAAAATTAACTGAAATCGGTTTTAAGGGTTCTAATATGAGTTTCATCGAACCACTTAGTTATTTGGAATTTAACTATTTAGTACAAAGGGCAAAATGTGTGATTACGGATAGTGGAGGGATTACAGAAGAGACTACTGTTTTGGGTGTTCCATGTATCACTCTAAGGGATAGTACGGAACGTCCTGAGACTGTAACAGTTGGTACAAATGAGCTTATCGGAACAAACCCGGATGCATTGGCTCCGTATATGAACATGCTTTTTTCAGGAAAGTGGAAAAAAGGGGATATACCAGAACTTTGGGATGGGCAAACCTCAAATCGAATTATTGATATTTTAAATAATCTATACGCTTGATACGCAGATTCTTCATGTTACTACAAATAACGGCTAACATGGGATTACGATATATTTGCTATCGTTTATTGCACTTAATCAAAGCCAAGGTTGGTTGGTATGTGTTGGTGTTTCCTAAAACTATAAAACCCCAAGTATTTATTAGCTACTCACAATGGCTTGATCAAAAAAAACAATATTTTTTTGATAATTATGAGAGTACTCAAGTAGATTCTTTACTAACTGATGAAGAGAAACTAAAATTATCAGAGTCTGCATCGAAGATTAAAAGTGGTGTCTTTCTTTTTTTCAATTCAGAAGAGTTTGCACTAGGTGCCAATGATAACTGGATTACGAATCCTCTCAACGGGTATACATATCCTTCCAATCTACATTGGAGTAAGATCAATGATTACGATGATAAGGCGGGCGATATTAAGTTTGTTTGGGAAAAATCCAGATTCAGTTTTTTGTATTCTTTGATAAGAGATGAAGAGATTAATGGAAGCGAGCACAGAGAATTTATTCTATCGCAAATTTCTGAATGGATAGATGCCAATCCAGTCAATCAGGGTCCTAACTGGAAGTGTAGTCAGGAAATATCAATTAGGGTATTGAATTGGATATTCGCCATTTACTATTATTCTAATAAAGGGGTGATTGACGAAAAATTATGGCAAAAAATTTTAAACTCCATTTATCAGCAAATGTGTCATGTTCGAGGACACATTAATTTTTCTAGGATAGCAGTTCGAAATAATCATGCAATGACAGAAACCCTGACTTTGTATATAGTTGGCTTATTATTTCCTTGGATGGATAAAAAAGGAGAATGGAAAAAGAAAGGTAAAACATGGTTTGAGCAGGAGGTTTCCTATCAAATTTACCCCGATGGCACCTTCCTTCAATTTAGCATGAATTATCATAGAGTAGTAATTCAATTATTAACCAAAGCGATAACACTAGCTGAATTGAACGACGAATCCTTTAACAATGTTGTTTATGAGCGGGCACATCAATCGGTGAATTTCTTATATCAGTGTCAGAGTTTGGAAAATGGTTTTCTGCCCAATTATGGAGCAAATGATGGGGCATTGTTTTTCCCTTTGAATAGTTGTAATTTCAGAGACTTTAGACCACAATTGAATGCACTTCATTATGTGTTGACAGGAGTAGATTTATATCCAAATGGTATATGGATAGAAGATACAAAATGGATAATCGGAAATAGTAGATTCCGATCTCGCTGTTTAGCGCCAGTTAAGCAACAATCTGGACTCATAAGATTCGACAGAGGTGGATATTATCTGATTCGTGATAGTAATGGGCTTACTTTTTTAAGAGCAGGATCACATAAAGATAGACCTTCTCAAGCTGATAATTTGCATCTTGATATATGGGATGGAAATGAAAATATACTTATAGATGGGGGTTCGTATAAATACAATGATCCAGATAAGGAAATGGTAAGGTATTTCATCGGTACACAGTCACATAATACTGTAATGCTCGGTGACCATGATCAAATGTTGAAGGGAGGTCGTTTTGTGTGGTTTTATTGGACTCAGGTTGAAGATATCATACTTGAAGAGAATGAGTCTTATTACATAATTGATGCAACAATTAGTGCATTTCGACATTTGGATAAAGATTGTAAGCATCGGCGAATCGTTAAAAAGCAAAAGAATCATAAACTATGGATTATAGAAGATTTTATTTATTCCAATACGAATTATGCTATGAAGCAAATATGGCATGTACTGCCACACAATAAGAATCAGTTAATTTTTGAACCTGATGTAGCTGATGATACTTCTTTAAGAAAAAAAGAAACAAAAGCATGGCATAGTCCTCTTTATGGTTTTAAAGAATTGTCTGAACAGATTGTCTTTGCAACGAATACAAAACACCTTAAAACAACCATTTCATTTAAAAATTAATAATGAGGATACTGTTAATTCATCAATACTTTCTTGAACAAAATGATGGTGGAGGATCAAGGTGGAATGAAATGTCTAGGATGTGGGCTTTAAATGGTCATGAGGTTACAGTGCTGGCAGGTATGGTACATTATACAACAGGCGTTAAGTCACAAAGGTATAAGGGTAAATATGTATTTGAGGACAGATACCCTGAAGGAAATATACGTGTCATCAGATCGCATGTAAGTGAGTTATATAATGCTAGCTTTTTAGGTAGATTATGGGGATATTTTTCATTCGTCTTCAGCAGTTTGTATGCTGGAATCATTCACGCAAGAGAAAAGTATGATGTAATCATAGTAACTTCTCCCCCCTTATTTGTCGGAATTACGGCGTATTTACTGTCTAAGTTAAAAGGAGTGCCATTTGTTTTTGAAGTAAGAGATTTATGGCCGGAGTCAGCTATTGATACAGGTGTTGTTAAGAGCAATGTTATTATCAAAATAGCATATTGGTTTGAGTCTTTTATTTACAAGAAAGCCCATCTTATTAATGTATTAACTCCTGCCTTTAGAGACGCATTGATAAAGAAAGCTGTTCCAGAGAAAAAGATTATTCTAATACCCAATGCTGGAGATTTTGAATTAGTCAATAAGGTGGGCAAAGACTTTGATGTGATAGCATTCAGGAATAAAAATAATGTTAGTAAAGATTCCTTTGTAATAACCTATGTTGGTGCCCATGGTGTTGCCAATCATTTAGACCAAATTCTTGAAACAGCTAATATCCTTCGGTATAAAAATGTAGTTTTCTGGTTAATTGGCGATGGGATGGAGAAGAATCGATTAAAATTAAAAGCTAATCAAATGGGACTTATGAATGTAATATTCTTTGACCCAGTAGCTAAAGCAGAGGTTTTTAAATATATATTGGCTTCAGATATGGGAGCATCTGTTTTAAAACAAGCGGATGCATTTAAAACTGTATACTCAAATAAGACATTTGATTATATGAGTTGCAAAAAGCCAATTTTTATGGCTATTGATGGTGTATCACGTCGTCTTGTAGAGGAAGCAGATGCTGGGGTATATGTAGAACCCGAAAATGCAAATGACTTTGCATCAAAAATTCTTCTTTATCAAAAAGATCCAGACCGTATTCTTCGTCAAGGAGAAAATGGATATAATTATGCAAGAAAAAATTTTGATCGTCAATTGTTAGCTAAAAAGTATTTAACTGAAATCATTAATATCATAAACTAAAATATTTCATTTTTTAATTTAAATAGATCTATTGTAATAAACTAATGCATTTCAAATTCTCTCAATTTACATAATTTTATATGCCAAAACACAGGGAGTAATAATAACTATTTTAATAGAATGCTAGTATTTTTGATTCAATGATCTCCTTATTATGTACAAGGTGTTTAAATATTTATTCGATTTAATCCTTTCCTTAGTTTTACTTATATCGATAATGCCTCTTCTATTACTTGTCGCTATCTTAATAAAGATAAATTCACCGGGACCAATCTTTTTTAATCAAAAGCGACTTGGAAAAGATGGTAGGTTGTTTTATCTGTTTAAATTTAGAACTATGAATGATTGTAAAAGAGATATTAGTAAGCAGGTTTTTGACAGTTCTGAGGATCTAACAGCGGTTGGGAAAATACTCCGTAGATTTAAAATTGACGAACTACCTCAGGTTATGAATGTTCTTTTAGGTGATATGTCTTTTGTTGGACCGCGTCCTTGTTTGCCTGAACAATTAAATAGTTTTACTGAAATAGCTTATTACAGATTAAAAGTGAAACCCGGGCTAACTGGTTTAGCTCAAATAAATGGTAATATTTATTTATCTTGGCAAGAGCGTTGGGAATACGATAAGTACTATGTGCAAAACGTAAATTTTTTATTAGATCTTAAAATTATAATAAAAACGATACGCGTAATTTTCAAAGGTGAGAGACATTTTTTAAAAAAGATAGATGAATAGAGTTTTAGTAATAGGGTCTACTACAACAACACTAAGAGTTTTGTATGGGTTAATAAGAAATGGTTTTGAGATAACCGGTATTCTGGGTTATATGCCAAAAAATAATACTAATATTTCTGGATGGGAGGATTTAAGACCTTTTGCATTTGAGTATAAAATACCATTTTTAGAATTTACGAAAATTAATAATGAAGAGTGTTTTGAGTGGGCAACCTCTAAGAAGCCTGATATTATTTTCGCAGTTGGTTTTTCTCAATTATTACATGATAAATGGCTAAAATTAGCACCTTTCGGGTGCGTAGGATTCCATCCTACGGTTTTACCTGCCGGAAGGGGTAGGGCACCATTGGCATGGATAATTTTGCGAGAGTTTAGGGGAGCAGCAACTTTTTTTCATATGGGTAAGGGAGCAGACGATGGTCCCATTTTTGTTCAAGATTATTTTTTTATTTCAGATGTTGATGATGCATATAGTGTAATGCAAAAAATTTTAGTTTCAATTGATAACGCTCTAGATACATGGCTACCAAAATTAAAAATGGGAATTTGGAATCCCATGCCCCAAAATGAAGTTAATGCAACTTCATACGGTATTAGAAAACCTAGTGATAGTTATATTGATTGGAGTAATAGTGCTCAAAATATTGATAAGTTGATTAAAGCATCAACTAAGCCTCACCCGGGTGCATACTTTTATATAGAGGATAAATTAATTAGAGTTTGGAAATCGAGGGTTGATGATGGAACTAAAATACATGGAGTAGTAGGTCGTGTTCTTTTAATAAATGATCATAACGAGTACTTAGTTCAATGTGGTAATGGGAAGCTATGGATAACTGACTTAGAATTAGGTGATTTTATTATTAGGATAGGGGATTTATTAACATACAACCTTTATGATGAAATCTTTCAATTGCGAAACGAGTTAAAATCACTAAAAAATGGATAAAATTCTTGTTATAGCTCCACATGCAGATGATGAAATTTTGGGTTGTGGCGCTACAATTGCAAAACATATTTCGAGATCTGACCAAGTTTATGTTTTAATATGTACTAATGCTTTCAATGGTGCACCTGAGTTATTTAGTAAAGAAGATGTTTCTGTTATTCGTGATGAGGCTATGTTAGCGCACAAAATTCTGGGTGTTAGGGAGACCTTTTTTCTCGAGTTTCCAGCCCCAGCTTTAAATGCTTTTCCAGAGTATAAAATTTCAATAGAGATATCTAAAATAATCGAAAAGATTAATCCCCGAATTTTATATCTACCGCATCCTGGAGATATTCATTACGATCATAATGCGATTTACAGAAGTTCATTAGTTGCAGCAAGACCCATAAATGGATGTAGCGTACAAAATATATATTGTTATGAAACTTTGTCAGAAACAGAATGGGCTCCTCATCAAGGATTCAATCATTTTATACCTAATCACTATGTAGATGTTTCAGATTTTTTTCAAAAAAAGATTGATGCTTTTTGTTGTTTTAAAACACAACTAAAAAAGTTTCCTCACCCACGATCAATAGAAGCATTAAATGCTCTAGCAAGTTACAGAGGTTCTACAGTTGGGGTTTACAGAGCCGAAGCTTTTGAAATCGAACGACAAATATTTTAATATGAATATATATGGAGCGGGCGGGCATGCTAAAGTAGTAATAAGTATAGCTAGGGCTTTAAATATTAAGATTGATAATATATTTGACGATGATTCAAATAAGCTTGAATTATTTGGACTTAAAATAAGCAAGGAGTTTCATTCTCAATTATATAAGGATGAGAAGTTTATTGTTGCAGTCGGAAATAATAAAATTAGAAAACAACTTGCAAAAATGATTGGTGTAAATTTTGAAACATTAATACATCCATCATCTTCTATCAACGATAAAACAAAAATTGGTCAAGGGTCAGTTTTGATGCATCAATCAATTATTCAAATTGATACAATTATAGAGGAACACTGTATTATTAATACTAAAGCGTCAATAGATCATGACTGTTTTATAGAGTCATATGTTCATATAGGGCCAGGGGCAATACTCTGCGGCAATATAAAAGTAGGAGAAGGGACAATTATTGGAGCTGGTGCAGTTATAATTCCCAATATTTCTATCGGCAAGTGGTGTGTTATTGGTGCGGGTGCTGTAGTTATCAATGATATTCCCGATTATTCAATGGTAGTAGGTATTCCTGGAGTAGTAAAAAAAAAATTGAGTATTGATGAATAAAATTTGGTTGTCTTCGCCACATATGGGTGGAACGGAGTTGAAGTATGTAATAGATGCTTTTGATACAAATTGGATAGCGCCTTTAGGTCCAAACGTGAACGGATTCGAAAACGATTTGCAAGATTATCTTGACATTAAACATGCTGCTGTTTTAAGTTCGGGAACAGCAGCCATACATTTAGCACTCATTTTGTTGAATGTTGGATATGGCGATGAGGTCATCTGTCAAAGTTTTACATTCTCTGCGACTGCAAATCCTATTGTTTATCAGGGTGCGACTCCTGTATTTGTTGATTCTGAACCAGATACATGGAACATGTGTCCAAAACAATTGAGATTAGCTATTGAAGATCGGTTGTTAAAAGGGAAGAAACCTAAGGCTATTATACCTGTTCATTTGTATGGTATGCCTGCCAATATGAAAGAAATTATACAAGTAGCTGAAGAGTTTAGTATACCTATTATTGAAGATGCAGCTGAGGCATTAGGATCAAAATATGATAATAAAGCTTGTGGAACGTTTGGGAAATTCGGTATTCTTTCATTTAATGGCAATAAAATCATCACAACTTCAGGTGGAGGTGCATTGATATCCGATGATGGAGAATCTATTGAAAAAGCAAGATTTTTATCAACACAAGCTAGAGATTCTGCACCTCATTATCAACATTCTGTCATTGGGTATAATTATAGGATGAGTAATATTGCTGCTGGAATTGGTAGGGGGCAAATGAAAGTTTTGAATGATCATGTAGACAGAAGACGAGGAGTCTATTCTTATTATCAAAAAGCTCTATCTCATTTACCTGGCGTAAAATTCTTATCAGAACCTTCTGGATCTTTCAGTAATAGGTGGCTTACCTGTATATTGGTTGACCCACAGAAAACGGGAGGTATAACACGTGAGCATATTCGTTTACAACTAGAATCTGAAAATATTGAAAGTCGGCCTCTATGGAAACCAATGCATTTACAGCCTGTTTTTGCAGACGCACCATATTACGGTGAATCATTAGCTGAAACATTATTTCAAAATGGGCTTTGCTTGCCCTCAGGATCTAACCTTTCAAGTCAGGATCTGGATCGCGTATCTCAGTCGATTGTATTATTGTTCCAATAGAGCAATATTGCGTATATAAATAATTTTATCTACATTGTACTATATTACCAACTTACATGTTTAAAAAAATTAATATAGTTCCGCGTTGGATTATTTTCTTAATTGATAATGCGATTTGTGCTTTTGCTATGTTGTTTGCGCATTTAATACGCTACAATTTGGCAATTGAAGCAATAGATGTGCAAATATTGAGTGGCAATATCCTCATTCTTACACTTATTAATTCAATCGTTTTTATCAATTTTCGTACTTATGCTGGTATTATTCGATACACGGGCATTCAAGATGCATTGCGCATTTGTTATGCCATTTTAATGACGACTTCGGTCTTATTTTTTATTGGGTTGGTATCAAGTAATACAGGAGGAGGGGCTTTAAATTTTGCAACGGTAACTTTGATCATCTATGGTTTATTTAGTTTTCTTTTTTTGATCTCTTACCGTGTTATTATAAAATACGCATTTGCTTATCTGCGTAACTATAAAATGGATCGAAAAAATGTAATCATTTATGGTGCTGGGGAGGCAGGATTTGCGACCAAAAGAGTATTAGAACATGATGCAACATCTAATATTAGTGTGGTAGCATTTATTGATGACGATGTTAGAAAAGTTGGCAAGGTTGTAGATGGAGTCAAAATCCAACATAGGTTGGATTTACAAAATATATCTTTATCACAGAAAATAGACGAAATTATTATTGCTGCGTTTAACATGGCTCCAGATAAGAAAAATGAACTCGTAGATTTTTGTTTAGACCATGATATCAAAGTATTGAATGTACCTCCTTTGGATAAATGGATCAATGGTGAATTCTCAGCTCGTCAACTACAAACTATTAAGATTGAAAATCTTTTAGAACGCGAACCGATTCGTATCAATAATGAAGAAATTGCCAATCAGGTAAAAGGTAAACGGGTATTGGTGACGGGTGCAGCCGGTTCAATCGGTAGTGAGATTGTTCGTCAGCTGTTGCGTTTTCAACCACACACGATTATTCTCTGTGATCAGGCAGAAACGCCTTTACATCATTTGGAACTGGAATTACAGGAATTGAATCCTAGTACGGCTTGTATTCCTTATTTAGGTGACGTAACCAATGAAGAGCGGATGCAGGAAATGTTTGCGATGTATGAACCGCATTATGTGTATCATGCTGCTGCGTATAAACATGTTCCGATGATGGAGCTTTGTCCGTCAGAAGCAATTTTGACGAATGTGATGGGGACAAAAATCATTGCTGATTTAGCGGTGAAATACCATGTACAGCGTTTTGTAATGGTGTCTACCGATAAAGCCGTGAACCCTACCAATGTAATGGGGGCTTCTAAACGCTTGGCTGAATGTTATGTACAATCACTGTATCACTCTGTAGCGAATACCGGTGACAAAGATAAATTTACCAAATTCATCACCACCCGCTTTGGTAACGTATTAGGATCCAACGGATCTGTAATCATTCGCTTTAAAGAACAGATTGAAAAAGGTGGTCCGGTTACGGTTACACACCCTAATATCACTCGCTTCTTTATGACCATACCTGAAGCTTGTCAGTTGGTACTGGAGGCCGGAAGTATGGGTAGTGGTGGTGAAATATTTGTCTTTGACATGGGTAAGCCTGTTCCTATTGTTGATCTTGCTAAGAAAATGATTCGTCTGTACGGGTATGTTCCGGGTATTGATATTGAAATCAAATACAGTGGATTGCGTCCCGGTGAAAAACTCTATGAAGAGCTTTTAATGGATTCTGAAAATACTTTACCTACTTATCATGAAAAAATCATGATCGCTAAAGTGAGGAATATTCAATTCGACTCCATGCATCAGGAATTTACTTCTTTGATTCAGTTGGCTAAGCAGAGGAAGGGGACGATGGAGATGGTGGCTAAAATGAAGCAACTCGTTCCGGAGTTTATTAGTAATAATTCGGTTTTTGAACAATTGGATGGGGGCAATAACGCGGAGGTTATTGCTATGAAGGTTAGTTAAGATCTTTTTTATTTCTTTCTTAGATACTTAGGTTATTCATTGCTTTATTAAATGTAAGTCTCCGTTTACTTTCTTTGTCTTGATACAAAGAAAGTAACAAAGAAAAATCAAGGACAACCCGATCGCTCCGCGCGTTTGTCCACCAGCGCGCCTTTCTTTTAGAGATGTTACTAAAGTGTAAGATTCCCATTTGTTTAATATGCCTAGTAGCAGACGCGCGTTTTTTTTCTAAGGCCGGAATTGATAAGGGCGAAGAGGATTGGCTTTGCCAATCCTCTTCGCTGGCTCAACCTTTAGTTATCCTGTCATTCTGAGGAGCATTAATAACCGTAGGGTATTATTTGCGACGAAGAATCTTTCTGGTCGTTTTTTTTAGTGGTAGATTGTATGGGTGATAGGGCAATTTTTGGGGTGGGTTTTTCGTTGATTATTCAATATTCTTTATTCATAATTATACATGTCTACTTTAGTGAAATATACGGTTGCTGATTTTTCTGATCATTTGTTTTGGGATTTTGATAGAAATAAGATCAGTCTGGATCAGCCTCAGGCGCAGGTGGTTCAGCGGGTACTGGAATATGGACTTTTAAAAGACTGGATTGTTTTAACGCATCTATATCCATTTCAAACTATTCTACTAACAGCTATGCACCTGCGTACCCTTGATCCTAAAGCCATGGCTTTCTTGATCAATATTTCAGGGGTATCGAAAGAAGATTTTAGATGTTATACGAAGCCTCGAAGCTAAATGCTCTTTCTCCATTAAAGTATTCGTTCGATCAGTTTTTATGTTTGTATAGCCTCTACACCATGCTTTAGGAGATTATAAGAGCTGTTGATATAGATTTTCCTTTTATTTCTTTACTCTTTATGGAAACAACAATTTTTGAAAAGATTTTATTGGATTTGAAGTCTGAGGGGTTTGTGATTGATAGTTATGATTTTAATAGACCTTGGGGTGGTTTTTTTGTGATTGAAGAATCACAAGCACAGCAATTTGCCAATCGGTTTTTTAATGGTCTTGCTGTGGAAGGACTGCGTATTGCAGGTAAATTGAGTCCGAAGATATTGGTGGTTAAATCTGGAGCCCGTTTGTCTTGGCAGTATCATCACCGCAGGGCGGAACGCTGGCGGGTTGTTGAAGGTAAGGTTGCTGTGATGACCAGTGATACTGATGCAGAAGGTGAAATTCATTCGCTTAGTGTTGGAGATGAAATCATTTTGCGTCAGGGTGAAAGACATCGATTGATTGGATTGGATGATTGGGGTGTAGTGGCTGAATTTTGGCAACATACTGACTCTTTGCATCCTTCGGATGAGGAGGATATTGTGAGGGTGCAGGATGACTATGGAAGAGGTCAATAAACCATATTGAAACTTCAATATGATTTATTGCGGGTTGGCTTAGATTTGAATGTTTTAGTAGACGGTCAGTCTCCGTTTACTTTTTTTCTTGATAAAAAAAGTAACAAAAAAATCAAGGCTTTAGAAAAAAAGCTAAAATTTACTTCGTTACGCTACAATGGATGAAGTCTAAAGCCCAACATTAGTTATCAATGGATCGAAGCTGTGCTTCAACTTTTACCTTTAGCCCAACATCATCCATTGCTTAACGCTTCACTACGTAAATTTCTTAACGCTTTTTTTCTAAGGCCGGGATTGTTCAAGGAGAATAGAACTTAATCCGTCTGATTCAACTGATAAAGGCTCACAGCTCATGGCTCATAGCTCGTAGCTGATCTTTACGAAGCAACAGTGAATTTTGAGTGATAAATATTAAAGTTGGACATTCATTATTCATTATTCTTCCGTTTATTTTGTTTTTCAGATATTTGATACTCAAGGATGTGTATGAAAATGATTATACGTAGTTTATTGGTGTTGGTTTTGATGCTGGGTTGTGCTACCACTTGGGTGGGGGCGCAAGGGCTGCCAGTGAATATTGAAAGTCTTTCTGATGAACAACTCATTCAGTTGGCTACCAAGTACAATCTCATGGGTTTGAGTGAGAGTGAATTGGAAGCTAAAGCTAAAGAAGCGGGATTGGGGTCTGACCAGATTTTGATGCTGAAAAAGCGGATTGCTTTGTTAGACCCTTCTGTTGCGGGTGGACAACTCGCTTACAGCAATAAAACAGATAGCTATGTGCTGCGTAATAAAGTGCTGACCAAGGGACCTACTATTCGTTCGAAAGATTCTAGTGGAGTGTTGCAGGTGTTTGGGGCAGAAATTTTTGATAACCTCGACTTGAGTTTTGAGCCAAATTTATCTATCGCAACTCCGTCTCAATACATTATTGGTGTAAATGATCAATTGGTGATTGATGTGTATGGGGTATCTGATGTGACCAAGAAATTGAAAGTAACTACTGAAGGAGATATTCGTTTTCCCAATCTTGGGCCTATTAAAGTGGCAGGATTGTCTGTAGATGATGCGCGAGCGAAGATCAAAAAAGCATTGACCCGTATTTATCCGGGTATTGCTACCGGTGCGGTGGCAGTGCAAGTGTCGGTTGGACAGATACGTAGTATACAGATAACTTTATTAGGTGAGGTGCGCAGACCGGGTACTTACACCATTTCTGCATTGGCTACTTTAATGAATGCGTTGTATGCATCGGGTGGTCCAAATGATATTGGATCTTTTCGTACCATCGAATTATTACGTGGGGGGAAAGTGGTGACGAGTTTTGATTTGTATGATTTTCTGCTGAAAGGTGATTTGAGTAAGAACCGTTTGTTACAGGATGATGATGTGATACGTGTGGGTACTTATACTAAAAGAGTTGCTTTAAAAGGAGCATTGAAAAAGCCCGCCATTTTTGATATGAAAGTAGGTGAAACGGCTGCTGATCTTGTACAATATGCAGGTGGTTTTGCGGATTTGGCTTTTAAAGAAAGAGTAAGGGTAACCAGATTGGGTAGTAGTGGTCGTGAAGTATTGACTGTGCCATTCTCCGGATTATCAGCGTTTCAATTACAATCGGGTGATACGTTGATGGTAGACTCTTTGCCATCACTGTATGCCAATCGTGTATGGGTGAGTGGTGCGGTGTACCATAGTGGTGCTTATGGCTTGGCACAAACCCAAGACTTAAAAACTTTGCTGCAATTGGCAGGTCTTCGTGAAGATGCTTATCAGGAAAGAGGGTTGTTGAGAAGATTGAAAACAGATCTGACGCCTTCCATGATTTCCTTCAGTGTACAGGAAGTACTAAAAGGTTCATTTAACCTGAACTTACAGCGAGAAGATTCGATCCATATTTTCCGCGCTACAGATCTACGTGAGCGTTATACCGTAGAGATCGATGGAGAAGTGAATCAGCCGGGTCGGTATGATTATTTTGAGAACATGCGGGTGCAGGATCTGGTACTATTGGCGAATGGATATCGTGAAGGAGCTGCCCGACAAAAAATAGAAATCTCCAGAAGATTATCTGCGGGTGGAGATACGATTTCTTATGCAGTGATCAAGGATATTAGTCTGGATAATCCACAAGACTTGTTATTTGAGCTGAAGCCATTTGATATGGTTTCGGTTCGTCGATTACCGGTGTACAAAGAACAGATCAAAGTGAGTATTGAAGGGGAAGTTTTGTATCCCGGTACTTATACATTATCGGGTAAGAATGAGCGTTTGTCTGATATCATCAATAGAGCAGGTGGATTGAAATCTTCTGCCTTTGCTGAAGGGGCGGTATTGATTCGTAATACTTATGTGGGTATCACTTCCTCCGATGCCTCTTTGGTGGGTAGTAAAGCGAGACTGATCAATCAACAAAGTGGTAGAAATATTGTACCGGTAGAGGGTGGTGATAGTACGATCCTCAAAAATTTATCAGCCCAGCAGAAACCGGTGAGTATTCGCTTGGCAGATGCTTTGGGTCAAAAAGGTAGTGCTGCAGATGTATTTTTGGAAGAAGGTGATATCATCAAGATCCCTAAATCCATTCAAACCATTCAAACATTTGGAATGGTGAACTTACCCAAGCAAATCGTGTATCGTGAGGGACTGAGTTTTAAAGAAGCCGTACGTGCATCGGGAGGTTTTGCGGTAAATGCATCGCGCAGACATTCATATGTGGTGTATGCGAATGGTGAGATCAGAACCACACGTAACTTTTTATTCTTCCGTTCCTATCCATCCCTCAAAACGGGATCAGAAATCTATATACCCTCTCGCTCAGACAAGAAAAAACTCTCCACCGGCGAAGCCGTAGCCGTAGTATCGGGTTTGACTTCGTTTTTGGGATTGTTGGTGGTGTTGATTAATACGGCGAGGTAGGGGGTGATCGGGGGATCAGGTGATCGGGTAATCGGGTGATCGAGAAATCAGGTGATCGGGAAATCGGGTGATCGGGTATTAAGTTTATAATACAAAATCAACCCAATTACCCGATCACCTGATCACCTGATAACCTGATCACCCGATAACCCGATCCCCCGATAACCAAAAAAACAAAACGTATGCAACCAGTAAAAATGTCGGAAATATTAGATGCTTTGGGGCGGTTATTGGGGTATTTGAGGGTACACTTTTTTAAGGGGCTGTTGATTGTTGTTATCGGGGCTTTGTTGGGGTTGGTGTATGCATTGGTGGAGAAGCCTGCTTATAAGGGCAAAGTGAGTTTTATTTTGGATGAGAAAAGTAGTGGTATGGCTGGGGGACTGGCCGGTTTAGCTTCTCAGTTTGGTTTTGATGTAGGGGCATTGGGAGGTAATTCCGGGATGCTGGCGGGGGATAATATTTTGGATATCCTTACTTCTGAATCTATCGTGGAGACTGTGCTTTTGTCGAAGACAGATACTACTGCAGGTAAATCATCCCCTACATTGGCTGACCGTTATTTGGTATTTTCCGGATTACAAGAAAAGTGGCGGAAAAAAGAAGGTCCCATTGCCAGTGTGAGTTTTGCATCCTTACAGCCGGGAGCTGCCCATAGTTTGGTGCAAGACAGTGTGTTGTATGTGTTGTATGAGCGATTAATCAAAAAACATATCAAGGCAGAAAGGTTGAATAAAAAAGGGTCGATCATTACGGTAACGGCACAGTCGGTAGATCCGGTGTTTTCCAAACTGTTTGCTGAACGTTTGGTGGATGAGACCCGAAAACTATACATCAATGTTAAAACCAGTGTAGCTGCCGCTAATATGGATCGCTTGGAAAGAAGAGCAGATTCTTTACAACGTATTATCAATGCAAAGTCTTACCAGTCTGCTTCTTTACAATTATTGGATGCCAATACAGCTTATAAAACAGAAGCAGTACCTGCGGAAGTTTCTCAAAGAGAGCGCATGGTGGCTTATACTATTTATGCGGAAGTGATGAAAAATCTGGAAGCCAGCAGAATGACCATTGCCAATCAAACTCCGGTGATGCAGGTATTGGATGTTTCCAAATATCCCTTAAAAGATAGCCGTAAGCCATGGTGGATGTTGATGCTGTTTGGGGCATTGGGAGGAGTGTTGGTTTGTGTGGGGTTGGTGTTTGTGTTTTATAGGGATTCTAAAAAAGAGTTCGTCATTTCGACCGGAGCGTAGCGGAGTGGAGAAATCTCCTGACTTTAGGAAGATTTTCATAGATGGTGCTATCGATGGGGGGATGTCTCGACTTCGCTACGCTGCGCTCGACATGACGGTCAAAAGGTGGATTCACTGCGCTCGACATGACGTTCTTCGCTGCGCTCAGAATGACGATCAAAGAGTTCGTCATTTCGACCGGAGCGTAGCGGAGTGGAGAAATCTCCTGACTTTAGGAAGATTTTCATAGATGGTGCTATCGATGGGGGGATGTCTCGACTTCGCTACGCTGCGCTCGACATGACGGTCAAAAGGTGGATTCACTGCGCTCGACATGACGTTCTTCGCTGCGCTCAGAATGACGGCTTTTCTTGGGGTTAAACTTACATAATCAATAACAACGAATACATGAAATGGAAGCTCTTTTGGTGTGGGGTGGTGGGGTTGATTTGGAACAATAGTGTTGTAGGGCAGACGGTGCCGGTTGGGATGGTGGGGTTTGATGATCAGCTGAAAATATTGCAATTGCAAGGAAAAATTGGGGCGGAACATTCTTTGATGGCTCGCCCTTTTTTTATGCCCAGAGGGATGCGTACGGATAGTTTGTATAAACTGATTGATTCTACCAGTACGTATACACCTGTACAACGATCATTTTTCAATGGGAAAGGTCGTATGGAAGTGTTGCCTTTGCATGTGTATAGTAAATTCAACAGCGATAGACCTTATTCCTGGGGTCAGGCAGGGTTTATACAGGCCAAAGGATTGCAAGCGCTGGCTTCAACAGGTGTGTATGCTTCTTATGGTTGGGTGGATGTGCAGTTGAAACCTGAACTGGTATATGCAGCCAATCCTTCTTTTCCTTTTAATGGTAATTATGGAGCGCCTACCCGCGGTACTTATTCCAAAGCTTTTTTGGGACAATCTTCTATTCGCGTGAATAAGGCGGGTTTGTCATTGGGTTTGTCTACCGAAAATTTATGGTGGGGACCGGGTTTGCACAATTCTTTGTTGATGAGCAATAATGCTCCGGGTTTCGCACATCTGACATTCAATACCACCAAACCCCTTAAAACACCCATCGGGAATTTTGAGTTTCAGCTGATCGGCGGCAAGCTGGTAGAGGATACTTCTTTGTTGTTGGAAAATAAAAACCTAAGGACGACTTATTATAATCCATTGACGTATACAGGCGATGGTTTTTCCGGTCCGAATGATTTGAAAAAAAACTGGCGTTATTTGAGTGCAGTCACATTGAGTTATAATCCGAAATGGGTGAAGGGATTATTTCTGTCTATTACTAGAGTGGGTTATGCATACAAGATGAATATTGACAGCAATGGAGTAGGCAATAGTTTTATGCAAAAATATTTTCCTGTGTTGTTTGGTGTGCTCCGACAAAATTATCCCTATGGAACACCAACTGGTGCTCAGGGTATTTCTTATAAACAGATGGCCTCCTTATCAGCTCGTATGGTGTTTCCTGAATCGCATACTGAGATCTATACCGAATATGGTTATGGCGATAATTTCCTGAACCTGCGTGATTGGAATACCGATGCAGTACATGCAACCGCCTATGTATTGGGGATTCGTAAACTGAAAAAACTGAATCGTGGGCAACAATGGTTGGATTTTTCAGCAGAGATGACCAAAATGTCGGAGTCTGTGAATTATTTGCTGCGTACTGCCGGTGATTGGTATGGATATGAAGGTGGATACACGAATCAAAGTCGCATTATTGGAGCCGGAGTTGGTAGGGGTAATAATTGCTATACTATGAGGGTACAGTGGTTGAATGGTTTCTCGAGATTGGGTATGGTGGTGCAGGGTATACATCATGGTCCTACGGCAATAGTAGCAGCCCCTTTGTCTAATTTCGGATTAAGAGATGTGAAGTGGAATGATTTTGCGATTGGATTGAATGGTCAGAAAAAATTCAACCATTTGATATTGAGTGCTGAACTACAGAGTGTGAGCACCAAGAACTATGCCTGGGAAAAGGGAAATAACCGCTTTAATTTTTATGGCTTTATAACGGCTACATATTTATGGTAAGAACTATTCAGTTGACAGGAATGCTGGTATTGTGTTTGGCCATCCATACCATAGCGCATGCGCAGCAAGGGTTATTGCAGCAAACACAGATACAGGACTATTATCGAAGATTACAATTGGCAGGAGATAGCAGTATCAAAGGTTCTTTCAATGTGCAACCCTATAAACCTCGATTTACCCAAGATCTGTTTAAACAAAAAAGAGACACTTTTCTTTTTCAATCTGTTGTAGGAATAACGATTCAAAATAATTCTGCTTTACCCTACGGTTATAATGATGAAAATCTATATCCGGCTATTGGGTTACAACAGCGTGTAACAGCAGGCGCCAGATTTGAGTCGAAGGATTTGTTGATTCAGATACAGCCTGAGTGGGTGAATGCAGCCAATCAAACAGGTAATCAGTTATTACCTCCGGCCATGAATAGTTTGGGAAATTATTATGCCCGGTATTTTGCCATGTTGGGCAATCGTATAGATATGCCACTTTATTTTGGTGAGCAAAAGTTGAGCACCGTATATGCCGGACAGTCAGCTGTAAAATACAAGTTTACAGGTTTTGCAGCCGGGGTATCTACAGAAAACTTATGGTGGGGGCCTGCTCGTTATAATGCCTTGATCATGGGGAATAATGCCCCGGGTTTTTTGCATGCCACTTTGAATACCACCACACCCTTTTCAACACCTATTGGTGAGTTTGAAGCACAGGTGGTAGTAGGGGAAATGGAAGCATCGGGTATCACTCCCCCGGAATTTGAACGAATGTCGCAACTGGGTTGTCCGCAATGTTATGAAGCGCCTCCGGCAGGTAAAAAGCGTAGGATGACCGGTTTTGTATTGTCCTATTCCCCAAAGGGTATCAAGAACCTTTCAATGGGTATGGCGTATGCTTCTTACCGATATGCTGATACTACTTTACGATCTTCTTCACTGGGTTCTTTGTTTTTCCGTTACGCAATGCCCAAAGATCATGCAGAGATATATGCAGAATATGGTCGCAGTGATAAGATGATGAGTCCCTTTGCCATCTTTCAAGATTCTGTACCTTACGGCTATACGGTAGGATTTAGGAAAATGGTGCCCACCAAAAGAAAAGGGGATTTTATCAGCATATCTGCGGAGTTATCTCATTTGGGATTACCCAAAGCAAAACTGATCTTGGATCGAAATAATCCTTTTGGTCCGCCCAATGCCAATTCCTATAGCTGGTATACCAGTGCCAGCATACGTCATGGGTATACTCATTTTGGACAAGTGATGGGCGCAGCTATCGGCCCCGGAAGTAATAGTCAGACACTGAATATAGCTTGGGTATCTGGTCATAATCAATTGGGGATGCAATTACAACGCGTAATGCGGAATACTGACTTTTATTATTATAATTCCTTTAGTGGTACGATCGGCTTAGGGAGTACAGCTGCATTTTGGGTAGATATCTCTGCCAGCTTATTTGTACAATGGCAATTCAAACAACTAATGATCGCCGGTTCTATTGATCATCTCAGTTCTATCAATTATAAATGGTTAAAACTGGATGGAGATTTCGGAAGTCCATCCACACTTTCTGATAAAAAGAATTTTCAGATTCGGTTATCGATGAGGTATGATATTGCGTGGTGAAGAAGCTGCGAGCTACGAGCTGTGAGCTGTGAGCTTTTTCGCCTGCGGCGAGACTAGCACCTAATACCTTGTACCTAGTACCCTGCACCTGATCACCCGATAACCCCATAACCACTCACCCATGACCCTCTTCCTCCTCCGTGCTTATGGCGATTTTTTGATTGCGGTGAATGTGGCTTCTAGGAGTGCAAATCGTGCATCTGTTCTTTTGATTGCCTCTAAACATTTGGAACCTTTGTATGAGGTCATTGCACCTGAACTTCCTGCACCTATTCAGATTCGCTTTGTGGATTTTTCGTTGGATAAACAATTGATGCGTTGTTTTACGAATCGATTTCTTTTGCATCCACATACCCTTACGGAATTATATTCCTTGCGTCGATTGATACGAAAAAGTCTCGCCTCAGGCGAGATGGGTGGGCAGTTATATCTGGAACAACAAAAGAGAATATATTTTCCGCGTTTTTTTTGTGGGATGCATTTTCGTCCGGTCGTAACGCGTGGGAAAGTTTATGAAGCGTATGCACGCTTTTTTTCTGTCCCGATGCATCAATTGGAAACATTTGAACGCGGGCAGAAGGAGATACAAAATATATTGATTGTTCCTGATTCCAGACAACCCATCAAAGTAATTCGAAGCGAAATAATTCAACAACTACAAGATCATTATGCTCGTTCTGCTCAATTGGTTACGGTGGCTTATTTCAAACAAATACCCAATGGTGCAAATGGTCATGTGGTTGTGTATGAAAATTTTCATGAGTTGATTCAATTGATCAAAGCAACGGATCTGCTGATTGGTGGTGATAGTTTACCCGTGCATCTAGCCCAATTATTGGGCACACCACACCATATATTATATCCGGGAACCAAATCCACTGATTTCTTTACCCCTTTTGCGCTACAACATCGAACATACCATAGTTTTGAGGATTTGAAAGCAGGAATAACTTTTTAAGGGATGAGTGATACTATTCAGGGATATATCGTGTGTTCCGTTCGAGAAACGGATCGGTTGGAAAATATCCAACGATTGAAAAGGCAATTACCATTACTGGAATCAACAGAAGCTATTTATCCTGCTTATACCTATGTACCTTTTAAGAGCAAATTACTGGATCTTTCTTATGTCAGAACTGGGTATCGACTGAATGAAGGAGAATTGGGCTGTTTATTGAGTCACCGACAAGTGTGGCGTAAGATTGTAAACAGTGATGCCACAGCCTCTACTTTATTTTTAGTACTTGAATCGGATAGTTACATTCAGGATCTCAACGTTCTCGAAAATAATTATCAGGATATGTCTGGTCGGTATGATCTTTTTTTTTGGGGTGCGTGGGAGGGACATATGCAGTTATTTCGAAGTACACGCAGGGCATTGAATAGCAGATATGATGTGGGTACGCCTTTTATTAAAACGGTATATTGTACCTACGGATATTCATTGAACAAAAAGGCGGCAGCTTATCTTTTAAAGCAAACCAACAAAATTACTCACCCCGTTGATCAGTTCAAATATTTTATAACAGACGAAACAATTAGTATAGGAGGTGTAATGCCGGAATTGATCAGTACGAACGGGAAAGAGACAAGTTATATCCGTTCACCTAGGAATCAATTCAAGGAACGTATTTTTTTGAGTTTACTTGATTTGAGAAATCGTATTTACTGCTATTTCAAATAATAGTGTAAGACAGCTGGTTTTAGGATCTGGTATTTTTTTGGAAATTCTCCGATCATTATTGTCAGGGAAAATCAGCTGTGAGCCACGAGCCACGAGCTTCGAGCTGTGATTGCCGGTTATTATAGGCTATCTGCTATCAATGGAATAAATAGGAGGCTTGCGAAATGGTTTTTTGGAAAATACTTGTATAAAGAATTATTTGATCGTTACAAGGATGCTATTTTAAGCTTCCAATTCAATATTTAAAGCTCATAGCTCAAGGCTCGCAGCTCATAGCTGATTTTGCTGAACAGCAAAGACCTCCGATCATCATGTATGTTTTTTTAGGATTTCAAGAAGCGATTTTTTAGTGTATGAAATTTTTGGGTATTCAGTTTTCCAGACAATATTTGGTGAATTTGGTCACTACCTTTTTATCGCAAGCTTGTAGTGCCGGATTGATCATCCTGTTGATTCCTGTTTTAAACGAAAGGTTCAGCATAGAGGAATTTAGTAATTATGGGGTTTTACTGAATATCATCTTGTTTACTTCTGCATTTGACCTAGGGTTGAATCTAGGATTGATGCGTCGATTGATTCAAGAGCCATTGCGCGCATCTGTATTGGTCAGTTCTTCTTTCTTTTTTTATCTCCTGCTTTTTTTGATTGCTTTTCCGGTTTTTCTATGGTTGTATCATTCGAAACTATTGGTAAATGGTGCACATTTTTTTGCTTATGCTTTACTTACTTCTTTACTGGTATTACAAACAGTGGTAGCCGCATTATTTGATGTAATACTGCATTCTGCTAATAAAATATTTATTTGTAAGCTGATCAGGATTGGGAAGACAACGCTGGAATTTATCGTATTGTATTATTGCAGCACAGAAGGCTCTGCTGTCTTATTGTTGTTGGCCAGTAGTGTGGTTAATGTACTGTATATCGGTACTTTATTTTTCTTCTCCAAGAAAGAAGCAGATTTTGTAATTTCTATTCACCATTTTAGTTGGTTTGCATTGGTAGATCATATTCGTTACAGTTTCTGGTATTTTTTAAATGCTATTAGTGTAGTGATTGTATTTAATTCTCAGATCATATTACTCAACCATCTAACTACTAAAGCAGAAGTAGCCAATTATTTTCTGGTGACACGTTTTTTAGATGTAGTTCGTATGGGGGCTACTAATTTTACCATTATTTTATTTCCAACATTGGCTCAGCAGGAGGTAAGGGGGGAATGGAAGCAATTGAGAGCTACTTATTTTAAAGTATTGAAAAGCGTGTTCCTTTTATGTGTTGGTATATTACTGTTTTTGTTGACTGCAGGAAAAATGGTATTTACGTACTGGAGTGGACAAAGCGGAGAAGAGATTGAACAACTGTTCACGCTATTTTCTGTTTTTACCTTACTCATTGTACTGGATAATGTATCTGCTGTTTTTTTACATGCATTTCGTTTAAACAAAATGCAAACCATTATTTCTATTGGGCAAGGATTATTGGCTTTGACCTTAGGTTATTTTTTACTGCAAACAATGGGTATCCTAGGCTTTACCATCGGATCAATCATCGCATTACTATTGACCAACTTTATTTATAATCCCTATCACCTTATTACACAGTTCAGGCGTAAGATCGGTTGATTGGATACCGATAAGCTTTCTAGTTATTCTCCTGCAGGTATATAACTGTAAATAACCTGCTTTTTCTGCAAGCTTCTGCCGTAGGGCTTTAATGTTTCCTTCATTTCTTGTTTCGGATGTTTTGGGAACCGGGAGTAATCTGCCCCTATGGGTTTGGTATGTCTCATTACCACTGCATCAATGATGGCGATTTTATTTTTTGGATAGCCTAATAAAAATGGCCATACATAATCATAGCCCCATGCGGAATAATTAAGGCTAAACGTATTGTACAATTGCAGCAATGTAGATAAACTCATGAGTGGTGCCAGTACTTCTACAAAATTGCTGTAGCGCAATAAAGAAGCAGTGTCAGGCTGTGTAATGGGATGTGAAATATAACCTGTCATGGCAGGCTGACAAAGTTGTAAGTCGTATTGCTCTGCCAGTTGAAATAAGCGATGGATGTCTTTCGTGGATATCGAGACATCATTATCCGGCATCCAGATATAATGATATTGAATGATGGCAGAAAGATGTTGGCGGATAAAAGATTGGATCAAATGATATTTCATTCCTCTGGTCTGAACAAAATACTTAGCCTGCTTTGCATAGGTTTTTGCCATTTCCGGATCAGAACCATAATACAATAGTGCCAGATCAAATGCGGGTTGTTCTGTGATCCATTCTGTATGTAAAGACTCATCGCCTACAGCACTTATGATCAGGTATTTCATGGATGGTGATTTCGTATAAATTGTAAAGCAGAGGCAATAACCTGATGCATATCGTAATATTTGTATTCTGCCAATCGCCCCCCAAAACTTACTTTCGGTTCTTGATCTGCCAATGCTTTGTATTTAGCATAGATGGAATTGTTAGATGTATCATTCACCGGATAAAAAGGTTCGCTTTCGGATGCTTTGTACGGAACAGGATACTCATAACTGATCCAGGTATGTGGTAACTCAACGGGATCGAAATGTTTATGTTCAATGATACGTGTGTATGGCGTTTCAACATCAGTAAAATTCATCATCGCAACACCCTGGTAATTGGGTTCTTGCGCTTTGAATTCATGGGAAAATGTTTGTGTTTTATATTCCAGTTCCCCAAAGCGATAATCATAAAACTTGTCGATAGGTCCTGTATAAATCACCCGATCGTGAGCAGGTAATTCATCTTTGAAATAATCTGTATTCAAACGCAGTTCAATACCTTTCAGTAATTGGGTGAAAATTTGCGTATATCCGCCAATCGGAATACCCTGGTATGTATCGTTGAAATAGTTGTTATCATAGGTGAACCTAACAGGAAGTCTTTTGATGATGCTGGCCGGTAATTCGGCAGGGTCTTTTCCCCATTGTTTTTGCGTATATCCTTTGATCAATTTCCGATACACATCTGTACCCACCAATTTGATGGCCTGCTCTTCGAGATTTTGAGGTTCCTGTGTAATATGGGCAGACTGTGTTTCAATGATGGCTTTTGCTTCTTGGGGTGTTGTGATGTTCCATAATTTGGCAAAGGTCCACATATTGAATGGGAGAGAAAAGATCTCACCCTTGTAATTGGCAACAGGACGTAAGGTAAACTGATTGAAGGCGACGAATTGATTGATCCATTGCCATACTTCGGGATTGGAAGTATGAAAGATATGTGGTCCATACATGTGCAGATGGATGCCGTTTCTTTCTTCGGTATAGCAATTGCCACCAATATGGTTTCTGGAGTCAATAACACATACGCGTTTACCTCTTTTGGTTAATTCATGTGCACAAATGCTGCCAAAAAAACCGGCTCCAACAATCAGGTAATCAAAAGAAGGTTGCGTCATCTGTGATTTATTATGGCACTTTGGTAGAGGCAGACATGAATTCAGTGGATCATGTCCTTCAGACTCATGGCAAATATAGTTTTTGTGCCTTAAAATTGCTTTATTTGCTCTACAAGTCATGAAATGAATGAGTGTATTTAAACGGATCTACTTTAATTTTTTTGTTTTTGTGTATCTGTTGTATGCGCTATTCAACAAAGGAATTGCCTATACGTATCTAAGTGAGCTATTGATTGTGGTGGGCTTATTAATGGTATTATGGGATCTGCGTTCTTATGAATTTGCCTGGGACAAAAGAATGGCATTGCTGACGCTGTTCATGCTAATGGCAACCTTGTATATTGGCAGGGGTATATTGGAAGGCTATGGGATTGTAGATGTAGTACGTGATTCCGTGGTGTTCAACTATATCATTTTTGCCTTTATTGTATATTATCTTAAAGACGGATTGCCTTATCTCAAACAAAAACTCATCACGATTTACAAGTGGTATCCGTTATGTATGTGTTGTTTTTTTCTGCTGTCTTCTTACTCCACTTTTTTCCGTGAGCTGATCATTTTTGGGGATCAGCGTATTTTTTTATACAAGTTTGGTGATATGGGGGTCCATTTATTCATTGCCAGTATTTTTTTACTGAATGGATATATTAACATGCCAAAACGCTTTTTAATACTACAATGGATACTGATTGCTTACCTGTTCTTGATTGTATCGTCTTATAGCAGATCCGGGATGATATCTTTTATTATACCCATGGGGGTGTTTTTTTTGCTGACAAAAAATCGTGCATTAAAACAACAAATGATCAAGCTCATCAAGTATGCACCACTGATTGTGATACTTGCCATGCCTTTATATTTATCTACTAACTTGGAAGAAAATTTTCAGGGTAGATCACTGAGTATTCAGCAGCTAAAAGAAAATGCAGTAAGTATCTTTTCATCCGGTGAGGAAGGAACTACTTTGAGTGATAATAAAGTATGGAGATTAGTTTGGTGGGCGAGGATTGTAGACTATACTTTTTTGGGAGAGTATTTTCTATGGGGCAGGGGTTTGGGGATGAGTTTGGCGTCAACTGATGATGTAGATTATGACCCTACCGAAGGCAATCTTCGATCGCCACACAGTTTTCACATGACAATATTGGCTCGATTTGGAGTGCCCATTTTTTTTCTATGGTTATACTGGATGTATTTGCATCTGAGAAATATTCGTAGACCGGATCTGGATCCATTTATGCTGGTATTGTTATCCATCAGTTTCTCTTTTTTGATCAATGCATCTTTTGATGTGTTCTTGGAAGGGCCGATGGGTGCCATGCCATTCTGGATTTTTGTTGGACTGGTGTATGCGGAAGAATCATTTGGGAATGCTTCCACAAGAGAAGTGGCCGGTTCTGGTGCGTTCAATAAAAATTGATACATGCAAATCGATCCATTACTCATCAACCACATGTATTTTCAATGGCAACATCCCGATCGTATTGCGGATTTAAAAGTATCGAATCAGAACAATGCCGTTTATTTGTAGCACGTATATAGAAAGAAACATCCTATGATTGCTGTTTTGAACGTTCCCATTTATGATCAGGATATACCATCAGTTGTTGCTGAAATGGTCACCGATATACGAACAGGAACTTCAAAAGGTAAAAACAGGTGTGTGAGTGCTACGGGCGCTCATGGATTGATTGAAGCGCAGAAAGACCCGGATTTTCATGCACTATTGCAGCAATTTCATACGAATTTACCGGATGGAATGCCGGTAGTATGGGTAGGCAGGTTAAAAGGAGCCAAAAGAATGCGTCGCTGTTATGGTCCTGATTTTTTTGAAGCTTTGATGAAAGCCACTGCCCATGAACCTATTCGTCATTTTTTTTGTGGCGGGAAGGAAGGTGTTGCAGATGAACTAAAAAAAGCAGTTGGTCGTAAATTCATGAATTATGGGGTGTCGGGGGTGTTCTGTCCGCCCTTCAGGGACATGAGTACTGCCGAAATGGAAGCATTGGGGCAACAGATTCAAGCATCAGGGGCTCATATTGTGTGGATCGGTATCAGTACCCCCAAACAGGAGAGATTTGCGAGAAAACTGAGTGATTATGTGCAAACGGATTATATCATCACTGTAGGCGCTGCTTTCGATTTTCATACCGGTAGGGTGAAACAAGCGCCTAAATGGATGCAAAACATGGGTTTAGAGTGGTTTTTCCGGGTATTAATGGAGCCGAAACGATTGTATAAACGATATTTGGAAATAGTTCCTAAGTTTATCTGGCTGAATATCAAAGAATTTTTGGATTTTTACATTTCTAAAAAACGGTATATATGAGTATGAAGAAAGTGCTGGTATGTGGGGCCGGGGGGTTTATTGGAGGACATTTGGTTCGTAAACTGAAGCAGGAAGGAGCTTGGGTGAGAGGGGTAGACATTAAAGAACATGAATTCAGCAGTTCTCAGGCTGATGAGTTTATACTGGGTGATTTAACAGAACAGAGTGTGGTTCGTTCTGTGTTGGATATGCGTTTTGATGAAATTTATCAGTTGGCAGCTGATATGGGTGGTGCCGGTTATATTTTTACGGGGGAGAATGACGCCAATGTGATGCACAATTCTGCCAGTATTAACTTGAACATCTTACAACAGGCATTAAAGACAGGGTCTAAAAAGATTTTCTATTCTTCTTCGGCCTGTATCTATCCATCCTATAATCAAACCGATCCCGATAATCCAAAATGTTCGGAAGACTCGGCCTATCCCGCCGATCCTGATAGTGATTATGGCTGGGAGAAATTATTCAGTGAGCGTTTGTACCTCGCTTTTGGTCGTAACCATGGTATGAATGTTAAGATTGCCCGCTTCCACAATATTTTTGGTCCGGAAGGTACTTGGACGGGTGGAAAAGAAAAAGCACCGGCAGCCATTTGCAGAAAAGTAGCCGAAGCTCCTGATGGAGGTTCTATTGAAGTGTGGGGAGATGGTAAACAGACCCGCTCTTTCTTATATATCGATGAATGTTTGGAGGGGGTATCAAGACTTATGGCTTCAGATTTGACGGGTCCGTTCAATATTGGGTCTGAAGAAATGGTGACACTGAACCAATTGGCAGAAATGGTGATTGGTATTTCGGAAAAGAGTATAGATATTAAAAATATTCCGGTACCTCATACAGGTGTTCGGGGGCGTAATTCTGATAATAGGCTGATAGCAGAAAAGTTGAAATGGAGTCCTTCAAAAACTTTGGAAGAGGGGTTGGTAAAAACCTATCAATGGATTGCGGAACAAGTGAGTGAGCAAGTGCCTCAAACAAATAAGGTGGCGGTAGTCGGATAATATTTTTGTATTGGTTATTTATCTATAAGATTATTATCTGATGCCTTTGCTACTGCAAAGTTTTTAATAATTACTGTTGCATGCCATTTAAACAGTCAGCTGTCGGATATTTTCCTAATCTTGATGTTCTTCGATTTTTTTTGGCTGTTTTTGTTGTGTTGTTTCACGTGCCCGAGATATCCAAGAATGCAGGGTTGCCGTTCTATAATGACCTTCCTTTTTTTCAACGAGGTGCGGAAGCTGTATACTGGTTTTTTGTATTGAGTGGTTTTTTGCTTTCATTGTTAGCCTCAAAAGAAATAGACGGTGGTAGGTTTAATATTCTTCGTTTTTTTATGCGTAGGGTGCTCCGAATATGGCCTTTGTATTTTTTGGTATCGGTATTTGGACTTCTTTTTTATTATTTTCTTTTACCACTCTTATCTATTCCCTTTGAGAACCAAGCTGATCTTGGAACAGCGATCTTACTTCAATTGTGTTTTTTATCGAACCTGCTACATGCATGGTACGATCCGGGGGGTATTCTCACCATCACCTGGTCAGTAAGTGTTGAAGAACAGTTTTATGTATTCTTCCCATTATTGGTTTATTTCGTTTATGGCATTTTATGGCTAAAAAGAACAGTCATTATTTTGCTATTAATAATAATAGTGTATTTGTACAATTTTTTTCCTTCTATTGCTCTTGTGTTAGAAGAACTGGGGTTATATATCGAATTATTTTTGATCGGGATCATTGCTGCTGAATTATTTCATATAGTTGTAAAGTGGAGAGATGGTTTCAAAAATGGTTTGCTGTTTATCGGGTTGCTATTGTTTGGTTTGCTATTTTTCACAGATTGGTTATTGATACCTGATCAATTTTTTTTGTGGAGATTGGTCAATGGTGCTGCAGCTTCCATTATGATATTGGCTTTGGCCACCGTATCAAAATCATGCAAAATACAATGGCTGGTTCTTGGCGGTAAAATATCTTATGGTATTTATATGTATCATATGATTATCATCACAGGACTTGTCTTTGTTTTCCAGCAACTGCCCTTTCGAACATCGGTAATCATGTTGTGTTTGAATTTTCTGAGCATACTCTGCACTTATCTATTGGCATGGGGTTCATTTCGGTTTTTCGAGGCTAGGTTTTTAAAGATGAAGAAATACTAGCTGCCAGCAATATTTTTATTGCATGCAGGATATACCTGAATTCGTTTATTGACCTTTTCTTTGCTTCTGATTATCTTTACCTATAATATGAAATCAAATGAGTTTGTTTAAAAAAAGTTGCTCGTTCTTATTACTATTTATATTTCTTCAATTGATAGCAGTAGCACAACCTGCCTATGAGCGTCATACCCATGAAGTATATAATTACCTGTATCGTCTTGCCCAAAAAGGTATTGTTACATTCAATGATAATGTGAGGCCTTTGAGTAAGTCGTATATTCATGCTGTATTGGATTCTGTTGCCCTAAAAGAGGCAATGTTGAGTGAGGTGGAGAAGAAAGAGTTGAGTTTTTATTTGCGTGAATTCAAAGAAGGTGAAAGAAAAAGAATCATGACCGCTCGCGGGGATGGATTTACCCTCTATGCAGACCCTATCATTACTTCCTCCTATACAGGTGGAAAAGGCATGGATGTAAAGTCAAGCAGTATGGGTATTAATTTTTGGGGCCGGATTGGAAAAAGTTTGGGTTATCAATTCTCTTTTCATGATATCAATGAAAAAGGGAAGGGTCTGGACACTTCCAAAAAATCATTGTTTGCCGGAGGCACCACAGGAATCGTTAATCAAAGACCCTTTGCGACCAATGCAGCTAGCTTTACAGAATTGAGAGCCAATCTACGCTATGAGTTTAAAAAGGGAGCAGTGAGTATCGGGCAAGATTATTTGCTTTGGGGATATGGGGAAGGAGGTAGACTGGTACTATCTGATAAAGCGCCGGTATATCCTTATATCAGGTTGGATTATCACCCTTTACCCTGGTTGAAATTCAATTATACACATGCCTGGTTGCGTTCTAATATGGTAGATTCTTCATGGTCCTATCCCATACCTACGGGTAATGGATATCGAACTGTTGAAATAGCCAAGTATATGGCTTCGCACAGTGTTGATATCAACCTTACAAAGAAACTGGTATTGTCTTTAGGAGAGTCTATTATTTATAATGATCGTTTGAATATTGGTTATTTGATTCCTATCATGTTCTTTAAAGCGATTGATAACAATTCTAATTCAACATTTTTGGAGCGAGGATCGAATGGTCAGTTCTTTTTTCAGTTGAGTTCCCGTAACCAAATTAAAAATACCCATCTCTATAGTACCCTTTTCATTGATGAGATACGTTTAACCGGAATATTCAATCGAATAAAACAAAGAAATCAATTAGGATATACTGTTGGAGGATCGATCACCGATGTGGCAGGTATTCCCTATTTAAGTCTGGGTGCTGAATATACCCGTGTACGTCCATTTGTGTATCGCAATATTTTATCTGCGCAAGATTATATTCATCAAGGCTATCTGATGGGTGATTGGATCGGGAGCAATGCAGACAGGGTTATTGTGTATGCACGTCATACCCCATTGCCTCGCTTGAAACTGTATGCCCGCTACATGCATTTACGCAAAGGAGGTGCCGGTACGCTGGATCAGCAGTATCTTCAAGAACCACAGCCTCCTTTTCTCTTCGATTTTCAACAACGCTCTGATGAATTTTTGTTCAATGCATCCTATGAATACATCTACCGTCTAAACCTCAATATGCAAGTACGCAGATTTGATCAGCAGAATGTGTTTAGTGTAGGATTGACGTATGGGCTGTGAGAATAGGAAATAAGAAATAGGAAACAGGAAGTAAGAAATAAGAAATAGGAAATAGGAAGTAAGAAATAAGAAATAGGAAACAGGAAGTAAGAAATAAGAAATAAGAAATAGGAAACAGGAAGTAAGAAATAAGAAATAAGAAACAGAGAAATAAGAAATGTCCTTATTTCCTATTTTTTATTTCTTATTTCTCTGTTTCAATACGCATTTTCATCCCCCTTGATCATGTTCACGATGGTTTGGAAGATGATTTGGCAGTCGAGCCAGAAGCTCCAGTTTTCGATGTACCAAAGATCATAGTTCACGCGTTTGTGCATGTCTTCCGGTAGGGATGTTTCACCCCGACTTCCATTGACTTGTGCCCATCCTGTGATACCGGGTTTTACCAGGTGTCGGAGCATGTAGTTGGGTATAATATCTTTTGACTCTAAGGATAAGGGAATGGGATGTGGTCTGGGACCTACTATCGACATACTTCCTGATAATACATTGATGAATTGGGGTAGTTCATCTAAGCTGGTTTTTCTTAAAAACCTACCTACGCTGGTCACACGCTTATCATTTCTTTTTGCCTGCTCAAAATTGTTCTCATCTTCCTCTTTCTTTCTCATGTACATGGTTCTGAACTTGTAGCAGATGATTTTCTTATTATTCAATCCCCAGCGCTCTTGTTTGAATAAAATGGGTCCACGGGAATTGAGTTTGATGGCAATGGCTATAATGGGTGCCAGCCAACTATAGATCAATACCAAAAAGACCAATGAAAAAATAATATCAAAAAGTCTTTTGAAAAACTTGTTCTCAGCTTCATCGAGTGGGAAATAACGCAATCCTACTACCGGGAAACCGGCATAGTTGGTTACTTTTAAAGAAGGTAGACCATGTCTGCCAAAATCTTGTATCAGGTTTACCCGTTTGGTATTTTTTTCACAAACCTCAATCACATAATCGATCTTTTCTGTCTCATCATTGGGAAGTGCGAGAAATACTTCGTCTATATTATTGAACTTTAGTAGATCCGGTAGTTGTTGAATACTACCTAAGTATTTTCCGTTGAAGGAATGATGTTCTACATCATCAATAACGCCTACTAAATTATATTTAAGACTATTGTTTAAAATTCCTGTTCTGTAAAAATTAGCGGCCAATGCACCTGCACCTACGATGAGAATATTTTTTTCGTATTTGTATTGCTTTCGAATAAAAGCTACCGTAACCCTGAAAAAATATTTTTGAAATGGGATCGTTGCGAAAATGAGAATATGATAATAAAATATCAAGGATCGGTAAATGTAGAAGTCCTGATAAAATAGAAAGAGCAAAAATATTAGTAGCAACAAATGAGTGGCAAGATGCCGAAGAAAAACGGTCATTTCCTGTGAGAAAGAAAAAATAGTGATCTCGCCATACAGTAAAAAGATCCGTGCCACCACATACCATATCAATAAACTACTGCCAAAGATGACTACCAAAGGAGGCCATATAATATGAAGTATTTTACCGGTATCAAAATAAGAAGCTGCTGCAAAACAAACGAGTAGCAGCATAAAATCCAGTAGAATCCTAACGACGTAATTAATTTGATTGCCTTTGAACATCTCCTGATGGATTTGATTGCAATATAAAGCCAATTTATTATATCAAGAGACAAGAAAGAAGGTCCAGAGGACTCCTTCGGAGGACAAGGGGCAAGGAAGAAACAGGGAACAAGAACGCTTCAAGCGGTAAGGTGCAAGCCACAAGTGTAATAGGATGGAGCGGATTGTCATGATGATCATCATTTGCTTCAAAGGGGTAGGAGTGCAAAAGTGAAAGGTGAAAAGTGAAACGATGCTATGGACCATGGTCATTTATCTTGTAGCTTGCAGCCTGCAGCTCATAGCTCATAGCTCACAGCTAATGAGAAATATTCACGGTATTTTGAGTAAGAAAGAAAAATTGGTACCTATCTTCAACCCATAACGTGATGCTGCTATGCTTGGAATTTTGAAGAACATTGCTGATAATACCAATAAACAATCTTTATCTCATCGATTTAGACAGCGTAGGTTTCGTGTTTTTCTGGAGATGGTTCGATCACTTCCTAAGCCTATTTCGATTTTAGATATTGGTGGTACATTGGCATTTTGGGAGGGTATGGGTTTTTCAGAGGATGGGGTTACCATTACTTTATTGAATTTAGAAGTACAACACCCATTGAAACCTGGTTTTATCAGTATTACCGGTGATGCTACTGCACTTGATTTTGATGATCAGTCATTTGATATCGTTTTTTCAAATTCAGTGATTGAACACCTCTATACTTTTGAGCAACAGCAAAAAATGGCAGCAGAAGTGCAAAGAGTGTGTAAACAGTATTTTATTCAAACACCTAATTATTGGTTTCCTATTGAACCACATTGGGTATTTCCTTTTTTTCAGTATCTGCCTTTCAATTGGCGTGTATGGTTAACACAACACTTTTCACTTGGACATATCCCTCAACAACCTAAACGATCTGATGCAGAACGACAGGTTCGGGAAATCAGGTTAATGACAAAGGCTGAATTGCAATCCATTTTTCCAAAAGCGCAACTATATCGGGAGCGGTTTCTGTTTTTTACCAAATCGTTTGTAATGAAAAAGTGAAAAAACAAGAAACAAGAATCAAGAATCAAGAATCAAGAAACAAGGAAGGGTCAAGAAACAGGGAATAAGAAAGCTTCAAGCTTCAAGCTGCATGCTACAAGCTACAAGTTTAGTAGGATGGGGCGGATGATTATGATTGATTGTGCTTCAAAGGGGTAGGAGTGAGACGTGAATGGTGAATTGTGAATGGTGAATAATTAGTTTTACAAGAATTACTCCATTCACAATTGACAATTCACAATTCACCTTCCCCCAGATTTAGTAGTTTTGCGGCTATGTCAGTTCAGCCGATTCGGGTGAGTATTGTTAATCAATCCAATAACCCTTTACCTGATTATGCTACGATTGGTTCATCCGGGGTAGATATCAGGGCTTTTTTAGAGCAACCCATAACTATTCAGCCTTCTGAGCGCATATTGGTACCTACGGGTATTTTTGTGGAAATACCCGTAGGGTATGAGATCCAGATTCGTCCGCGTAGTGGTCTGGCCATCAAACAAGGGATTACCTGTTTGAACACGCCGGGTACCATCGACGCAGATTATCGGGGTGAAATTAAAGTGATTCTGATCAATCTATCCGCTGATGCGCAAATCATACAACCCGGGGATAGAATTGCTCAAATGGTGTTGCAAAAAGTGGAAAGAATTGAATGGCATGTGACGGAGCAGTTGGGTGCTACCGATAGAGGGAGTGGGGGGTTTGGGAGTACGGGGAGTATTTAGGATGTCTGATGTCGGATGTCTGATTTTGGATGGCAGATATCAGATGGCAGATGTTGGATTTGGTGGGGATTGGGTGGTGGTACTAGGTGCTAGGTGCAAGGTACTGGGTGATCGGGTGATCAGGTAATCGGGTGTTGGGATTTTTTTATCGTTAAAAAAAATGATCATTTTGGGAAGTATATATCTTAATATTTCGCTCATTATAAAAAAGCTCGTAGCTCGTAGCTCGCAGCTCGCAGCTCAAAACAAAAAGCTCGTAGCTCGCAGCTCGCAGCTCGCAGCTTTCCTCCTCCTCTTCCTCTTCTCCTGCAAAACAGTGAAGAAAGTAGAAGCCATTCAAGAAGCCATTACTAAAAAAGATACGGCGCAGGTGGTGGTGATTAAGGAAACACCTGAGGTAGATTCTGCTGCTATTGTGGCGGATATTATGGGGAAAGTGATTCAGAATAAGATCGACTTCCAGACTTTTAATGCCAAGATCAAAGTAGATTATGAAGGTGCAGAGAATAAAGATAATTACACCGTTTACCTGAGCATGCGTAAAGACAGTGTGATCATTATTCGGGTCAAGGGTTCATTCCTGGGCATATCTGCTGAAGGACTTCAGGTGAAGATCAATAAAGACAGCGTTACACTGGTGCGTAAAGTAGGTGAGAAATATGTCATGAATCGCTCCATCAATTATTTGCAGGAAGTTACCCAAATACCTTTTGATTTTGCTACACTTCAAGACTTGTTGATTGGGAACCCCATTTTTGTGAGTAAGAACCTGGTTTCGTATAAAAATAGCAATACCCAGTTATTGGTGGTCATGGTGGGGGAACTGTTTAAACATCTCATCAATCTGGATAAAAATGATAACCGCGTATTGTACAGTAAACTGGATGATGTAGACATGCAACGCAATCGTACTTGTGATATCACTTTTGGGGGCTATCAACCTTTGGGTGATTATATGTTTGCTACCAACCGCAAAATATCGATGGCTGAGAAGGCAAAACTGGATATTTACCTTGATTTCAAAGAGTTTACGTTAAATGATCCGTTAAAATACAACTTCGAGTTGCCAAAAAACTATAAGCGTAAGTAATTTACCCTTCAATTTTTCGTTATCAGACAAACTTTTCCGCCTGAGGCGGACTTACACCCGTCAGAGGCGGATAAAATTCATTGATCATGCTGAAATTTTTTTTCTCCTTTTTCCTGATCTGTTTCATCGGACTGGCTGTGCATGCCCAAACCCGTGAAGAACTGCAAAAACAGGAACAAGACTTGAAAAAGGAATTGGCGGAACTCAATAATCTGCTGTCTCAAACCCAGAAAAATAAAAAACTTTCTTTGAGTCAGCTTGCCATCATCAAACGAAAAGTGGCGATGCGTGAACAGTTGGTGAACTCCATCAACCGTCAAATACGTGATCTGGATAATACGATCTTTTTGAATGAACGCGATATCTATCGTTTGAGAAAAGAGTTGGATACTTTGCGTGTTAAATATGCCAAGAGTATTGTATTTGCTTATAAGAACAGGAGCAGTTATGAATACCTGAATTTTATTTTCTCTTCCAGAAGTTTTAATGATGCGATCAAAAGAATTACCTATCTAAAAAGCTATCGCCGTAACCGTGAAACACAGGCTGAAGCTATTATGCAATCTGAACAGTTGTTGAAAGAAAAAATTGATCTACTCAGTAACAATAAAAAAGAACGCATCACCACACTGGAGAAACAGAGTGAACAGTTGAAAGTATTACAAGAAGATAAAAAATCGCAAGACCAGGTTGTTGCTCAGTTGAAAGGAAAAGAAAAAGAAATATCTGCACAGATACAGAATAAAGAAAGACAACGTCAGAAAATGCAGCAGGCGGTTACTGCCATTATCAGAAGAGAAGCTGAAGAAGCAGCCAGACGTGCCAAACAGAAAGCTGCGGAAGATGCCAAAAAAGCTTCAGCGAATACCACAAAACCAACAACAGAGGGAGCTGCTAAAACCAACACGGCTGCTAATAGCAATGTTACCAAGAGCGGCGCTATTAATGAACCACTGGTGAATAAGCCGGTGGCTGACAGACCCTATTCAGCACTGGAATCAACTCCCGAAGGAAGAGAAACTTCTATTCAGTTTGAACAAAACAAAGGCAGATTACCTTGGCCGGTAGATCGTGGTAATGTATATGTGCCATTTGGTATTTCAACCGTTCCGGGTACCAAGCTCACGCAGAAAAGTGATGGTATACAGATTGCATTACCCGAAGGATCAGCAGTGAAAAGTGTTGCTGATGGTGAAGTGGTTTATGTGGGTGAGATCAATGGAGATCTGGCTGTATTTGTAAGACATGGAAAATACTTTACATCCTATAATCAATTGTCTACCATCTCCGTTTCTGTAGGACAAGAAGTAAAAGCCGGGTCCCTGCTGGGCAGATCCGGTAAAAGCATCGACGGAGAAGGCGCCATCATCTTTATGATCAGCAACGAAAAAGCTGCGCCGATGAATCCGGAACATTGGCTAAAACCAAGAAGATAATTTGAAAATGTGGTAATTTGAAAATTTGAAAATAAGGGTATTGTTTTTGTAAAGCCTCTAACCCTTTTATTATCATTCAATGTAAAGCATTGAAAAAACATTTTCAAATTTTCAAATTTTCAAATTCTCAAATTCTTCCTCTATCTTACGTTATGCAACAATACATCCTATCCTTCGACCAAGGAACTACTAGTAGCAGGGCTATTGTATTTGATCATTCGGGTGCTATTATTTCTGTAGCGCAGAAAGAATTCAAACAAATTTTTCCGCAGCCAGGGTGGGTTGAACATGATGCCAATGAAATATGGAGTACACAGTTGGGCGTGGCTGCTGAAGCAGTGACCAAGGCGGGATTGACCATTCAACAGATTGCTGCCATAGGCATTACCAATCAACGTGAAACCACGGTGGTATGGGATAAATACACTGGGATGCCCATCTTTCATGCCATCGTTTGGCAAGACAGAAGAACAGCGGCGTATTGCGATGAACTAAAAGCGGCAGGACATGCACAAATGATTCAATCCAAAACCGGATTGATCATTGATGCTTATTTCTCTGCTACCAAATTGAAATGGATCCTCGACCATGTGGAAGGAGCCAGGGCAAAAGCTGAAAAAGGCGAACTCTGTTTCGGTACCATCGACAGCTGGCTGGTTTGGAAACTTACCAATGGTCAGGTACATGTTACCGATGTATCCAACGCTTCCAGAACCATGTTATTCAATATTCATTCTTTGACATGGGATAAGGAACTTTTGCAACTATTCAATATACCGGCTTCCATCTTACCTCAAGTAAAAAGTAGTAGTGAGGTATATGGACATACACAGAATATTCTCACTGCTCACAATATTCCAATCGCTGGTATTGCCGGTGATCAGCAAGCAGCTTTGTTTGGACAACTGTGTACGCAACCGGGCATGGTTAAAAATACCTACGGCACGGGTTGTTTTATGTTGATGAATACCGGAGAAAAAGCAGTGCGTTCTCAAAATCATTTGCTGACTACCATTGCTTGGAGTATCAATGGTATTACACAGTATGCATTGGAAGGAAGTGTGTTTATTGCCGGCGCCGTAGTGCAATGGTTGCGTGATGGATTAAAGATCATTCGTTCATCCAAAGAAGTAGAAACATTGGCTGCTACCGTGAAGGACAGCGATGGCGTATATGTAGTGCCTGCCTTTGCCGGTTTAGGTGCTCCTTATTGGAATCAGCATGCCAGAGGAACGATTACAGGTATTACCAGAGGAACTACCGGTGGACATATTGCTCGTGCTTCCTTGGATAGCATTGCCTATCAAACCATGGATGTATTAAAAGCAATGGAAGCAGATGCCGGTATCACGATCAAAGAATTAAGAGTAGATGGCGGAGCCACTGCCAATAATCTATTGATGCAATTTCAAAGCGATGTATTGAATGCAAAAGTGGTTCGTCCGATTGTGACAGAAACAACTGCTTTGGGTGCTGCGTATTTAGCCGGACTGGCAGTTGGATATTGGAAGAATGTTGACGAGATACAACAACAATGGCAAATGGATCGCACATTCACACCTCAAATTTCTGAGGATCAAAGACAGCAGTTATCAAAAGGCTGGAAAAGAGCAGTGGGGGCGGCCGAATTCGATACTTGATAATCCTCAGTGTAACTCTGTGCCAAACTCCATTACCTCTGTGGTTTTTTACCACAGAGTTTCACAGAGTTACACTGAGTGTTGTTATACAACTTAGGTATTAGCTAATATGAACCGAGATACACAACTACAGCAACTGCGAGAAGATATCACCTGGGATATGGTGATTATTGGGGGTGGGGCTACTGGACTGGGAGCGGCTGTGGATGCGGCTTCGCGTGGGTATAAGACTTTATTGATTGAACAATATGATTTTGGCAAAGGCACTTCCAGCAGATCTACCAAATTGGTGCATGGCGGCGTTCGTTATCTGGAACACGGTAATATTAAACTTGTTAAAGAAGCTTTGCGTGAAAGAGGATGGTTATTGAAAAATGCACCGCATCTCACTTCTGTACAACCTTTTGTGATTCCGGTGCGAAGATGGTGGCAGAAATGGTATTATGGTCTGGGGCTTCGGTTGTATGATTTGTTATCAGGGAAGCTATCCTTGGGACAAACCCAATTATTATCTGCCAAAGAAACATTAGCCCTATTACCGGCACTGGCTCCGGAAAAAATAAAGGGTGGTATCTTGTATTTCGATGGACAATTTGATGATAGCAGGTTATGTATCGATCTCGCTTCCACAGCAGTATTGCATGGCGCTACTGTTGTGAATTATTGTACCGTCACCGGTTTGATCAAAGAGAAGAAAAAAATTACGGGCATCACTGTACAAACAACAGATACCAATGAAACATTCACGATCAAAACAAAATCAGTTGTGAATGCCACCGGTGTTTTTACTGATACCATTTTAAAAATGGATGATCCTGCTGCCACCAATATGGTAGACCCTTCGCAGGGTGTACACATGGTAGTGGATGCTATTCATTTTCCCGGCACGCATGCCCTCATGATTCCTAAGACGGATGATAAACGAGTCTTGTTTGCTGTGCCCTGGCATAACAAAGTAGTAATAGGTACCACAGATACACCCGTTGAAGAAGTGGCTGCAGAGCCCATGGTACTGGAAGAAGAAGTGGATTATATCTTGGAACATATCAACAGATATGTATCCCCTCAGATTCGTAGAGAAGATATCAAAAGTGTCTTTGCTGGATTACGTCCTTTGGTTCGCTCTAAGGAAGAAACGAGTACAGCGTTATTGTCGCGCGACCATACCATCGTAGTATCACCCAGTGGATTGGTGACCATCACCGGTGGTAAATGGACTACTTACCGCAAAATGGCTCAGGATGCGGTAGATAATGCAGTGTTTATTTCTAAACTGGATAAACGTTTATGTATCACTAAAAATCTTCCTATTGGTGATCCATTATCCGTACAACAGAAGAAAGAAAAAATGATTCAGGAAGATCAGCGATTGGCATCAAAACTCCATCCGGATTTCTCTTACCAATGGGTAGATATTTCCTATGCTGTTCGACATGAAATGGCAGTTACGGTTGAAGATGTATTGGCAAGAAGAACCAGGGTTTTATTTTTAGATGCGCATGCAGCATTGGATTGCCTAGAACAAGTAGTACTATTTATGCAAATAGAATTGAATCAATCGGATGAGTGGGTGCAAGCACAAAAAAAAGATTTTATTGAACTGGTAGAAGGATATCTTTAGGAAGGTCCAAAGGACTCCTTCGGAGAACAAGAAAGAAGGTCCGGAGGACTCCTTCGGAGGACAAGGAACAAGAAGGCTTCAAGCTGCAAGCTTCAAGCTACAAGTGTAATATTGGGCTTTAGTTTCGTGGAGGAGGATGGGACGCGGATTGAGCGGATGATTATGATTGATTGTGCTTCAAAGGGGGGAGGGGTGAGAAGTGAAAGGTGAAAAGTGAATTGTGAATTGTCAATTGTGAATGATTTACTCACTGCTGACTACTCATCATAGACCATGGACTGATGGAACGCGGATGGGGCGGATTGTTATGATTTTTCATGATTGGATGAATCAAAGTCCGTAGGACTCCTTCGGTGGGAAAATGGAATAAAAAATTAGATTTAACTATATGACAAACTTTTTATCTGAATTTTTGGGGACTGCCTTATTGATTGTGTTGGGAGATGGGGTGGTGGCGAATGTGATTCTGCCTAAAACCAAGGGCCATGGTGGCGGACTCATTTCCATTTGTTTTGGATGGGGACTCGCTGTTTTTGTGGCTGTGTATGCAACAGCACCATACAGTGGGGGGCATTTAAATCCGGCGGTGACCGTTGCATTGGCTTGGTTGGGTAAATTTCCCTGGCAGGATGTGCCTACTTATGTTTTAGCCCAGTTATCCGGAGCCATGACGGGTGCTTTACTGGTATGGGCTATTTACAGACAACATTTGGATGAAGCATCTGATGCTGCTACTAAACTTGGGGTCTTTAGTACCGGACCGTCTATCCGAAGTCCATTTCAGAATTTACTCACTGAAACATTGGCAACATTTGTATTTATGCTAGGTGTTCTTTTTATTGTAAAACCTGCCAGTTCATTGGGTGCGCTGGATGCTTTGCCGGTGGCATTACTGGTATTATGTGTTGGACTGGGATTGGGTGGTCCTACAGGTTGGGCAATCAATCCGGCCAGAGACTTGGGACCGCGAATCATGCATGCCATTCTTCCCATTAAAAATAAAGGAACCAGTGATTGGTCGTACAGTTGGATTCCCGTTGCAGGGCCCATTATTGGAGGCGTATTGGCTGCGGTGGTTTGGGAAGCAATTTTTTGATCTTTGATTTTTTGATTTTTTTGTTAAATCGGTAGACATATCTTCTATAAACAAATCAAGAAATCACAGATTCCTCCTTCTGAGAAAGGGTAAATTAAAACTCTGAGCAACTGTTTTCTTTTTGGGTCTTTTTTGTGGTTGGTATTCTTGATAATAGATACGTATCAAGATAATAAAATAGGAGATCAGTAAGGGACCAAATATGAGTCCGGTGATACCAAAATAATGTAATCCGATGATGACTCCTAGAACGGTTACGATGGGATGCACATCGGCCATTTTTCTAGCCAATAAAAAGCGGACAACATTGTCCATCGTACTTAAAATAATACTACCCCATCCGAACAAAAAAATGCCTTGCCAGGTTTGTCCGATGATGAGCATGTATATACCCATTGGTAACCATACAATTCCGGTTCCTACAATTGGTATGATGGAAGCAAAGCCGGTAATAATGGCCCAGAAAACAGGTTCCTCCATTCCGGTGATCAAAAAAGAGATGTAGGCAACCGCACCTTGTACTACTGCAATCAACGGTACACCCACGGCATTGCTTATTGTTTGGGCATGCAATTCAGTTCCAAATAAAGCAATCTGGCTTCTTTTGAAAGGGAGATAAAAAACGATTGCAGCTTCCATTCTACCGGTATTCATGATCATAAAGTAGAGAAAGAAATACATCATGATCATAGAGCTGAACAGGTTCATGCCCTGATTCAATGCAGTGGAAACAAAATCTGTGGCAAAAGTTTGCAGCTGGGCAATATTTTTTTCCGACAATAAAATGAAATCAAACTTTTTGCGCAATACTTCATCAATATGTGTGAGGGGTTCAATGATGGTAGAAAAATTGGTAGCTACCAATGATACTTTTTGATACATCATACCCGCGAGTAGCGAAACGGGTAATAGAATGATAAAAAAGGAAGTAATAATCACCAATACAGCGGCCCATGATTTCCGCCATTTTTTCCTGTTCACCAACCAGTCAACGGGAGATTTACTGAGTACATAAAACATGATAGCTCCTAGAAAAGCGGTAAAAAAAGCAGTCAAGCTATACAATAGGAAACCTGCAAATACCAGAATAGCACCCAAAAAGATGTATCGGTTGATTTTATGATCTTGAAGGTGTTCCATGGGGTAAATTTAGGGGTTTAGATGCTGGGTTCAAGGTACTGGGTGCTAGGTGCTAGGTACTAGGTACTAGGTACTAGGTACAAGGTACTGGATTTCATGTGTCTTGTACTGATTTAGGGGCTTTTAAATGTGGGTATGAAACTTATTTTAAACTAAATAACCAAACACCCACTAGCAACTAGTACCTAGCACCTAGTACCTTGCACCTCATACCCGTGGGTAAAATTTACTTGGAGGAATTGCCATTTTTTACCCTTCATCCCCTTACCTTTGCCGCCAAATCGGAAAGGCTGTTTTCCGAACCCTGTGAGGGGCATTTTTAAACCTAATTATATCTCCTGATATGGCTACAAAAGGTAAGATCAAACAGATCATCGGTGCGGTGGTTGACGTTCATTTTCCTGATAAAACATTGCCTGAAATCTACAACGCGCTTGAGATTTCTAAAGAAGGCGGCGAAAAACTGGTTCTCGAAGTGCAGCAGCACTTGGGTGAAGACAGTGTACGTACCATTGCGATGGATGGTACTGAAGGTCTGGTACGTGGTATGGATGTCCTAGATACCGGTAAAGCAATCGCTATGCCTACCGGTGATGCTATCAATGGTCGCTTATTCAATGTAACCGGTGATGCCATTGATGGTCTGCCTCAGCCTAGCAAAGCAAACGGTCGTCCGATCCATAATAAACCACCCTTGTTTGAAAACCTGAGTACGGCTACAGAAGTACTGTTCACAGGTATCAAAGTAATTGACCTGATTGAGCCTTATGCAAAAGGTGGTAAGATCGGTCTGTTTGGTGGTGCGGGTGTAGGTAAAACCGTATTGATCCAGGAATTGATCAACAATATCGCTAAAGGATACGGTGGTTTGTCTGTATTCGCCGGTGTGGGTGAGCGTACTCGTGAGGGAAATGATCTGTTGCGTGAAATGATCGAAGCAGGTATCATGAAATATGGTGATGGTTTCAAACATAGCATGGAAGAAGGTGGATGGGATCTGAGCAAAGTAGATATGGAAGGATTGAAAGATTCTAAAGCTACTTTCGTATTCGGACAAATGAACGAGCCTCCTGGAGCACGTGCACGTGTGGCATTATCTGGTCTGACCATCGCTGAATATTTCCGTGATGGAGATGGTACCGGTAAAGGAAAAGACATCCTGTTCTTCGTAGATAATATCTTCCGTTTCACCCAGGCAGGTTCTGAGGTATCAGCGTTGTTAGGTCGTATGCCTTCAGCGGTAGGATATCAGCCTACATTGGCTACTGAAATGGGATTGATGCAAGAGCGTATCACTTCAACCAAAAACGGTTCTATCACCTCTGTACAGGCGGTATATGTACCAGCGGATGACTTGACTGACCCTGCTCCTGCAACTACCTTCGCTCACTTGGATGCAACTACGGTATTGAGTCGTAAGATCGCTGACTTGGGTATCTACCCGGCGGTGGATCCATTGGATTCTACTTCGCGTATCCTGACTCCTGCCATCGTAGGTGAGGCACATTATGAAACTGCTAACCGTGTGAAGTTGATCCTTCAGCGTTACAAGGAACTGCAGGATATCATTGCGATCCTCGGTATGGATGAATTGAGTGAAGAAGATAAGATGACCGTACAGCGTGCGCGTAAAGTACAGCGTTTCTTGAGTCAGCCTTTCCACGTTGCTGAACAGTTTACCGGTTTGAAAGGTGTATTTGTTAGCATCGAAGATACCATCCGCGGTTTCAACGCCATCATGGACGGTGAAGTAGATGAGTACCCTGAAGCAGCATTCAACCTGGTAGGTACACTGGAAGATGCGATTGAAAAAGGTAAGAAACTGTTAGAAGCAGCAAAAGGATAGATTTAATTTGAAAATTTGGGAATTTGAAAATGAAGCGGGCTTTATTTTCAAATTTTCTACCAAAAATCTTGGTGTCCCAATTTTCAAATTGTCACATTTTCAAATTTTCAAATTATCATGACACTCGAAATATTAACACCTGAAAAGAAACTGTACAGCGGAGAGGTTTATGGTATTCAACTGCCGGGTATTACCGGTTTGTTTGAAGTGTTGGATCAACACGCTCCCCTCGTGAGTGCTTTGGGGAAAGGGAATGTAAAAATCCTGAAAGACAAAAGCAACAATGAAATGTACAGTATTCAAAGTGGATTTGTAGAAGTGTTGAATAACAAAGTAACTGTTCTGGTAGAAGGTGCTCAAGCGCTCTAACAACAGATGATGGTATAAAAGGAAGCTCCGGTAGAAACCGGAGCTTTTTTTATGGTCATCAGCCTAAGGCTGACGCCATATGGGGGGTAAGTTATTTGCATCAGGCATCTACTGCCTTTGTTTTTTCAATGATATTTCTGATGATCTGATCTAACTCATCAGAAGATTGTTTGAGGTATTGAAAAACATATCCATGTTCAGTATGTGTTTTTTGCGATTCCATCAAGGATAGCAAACCAAGAATATTGGCCAATGGCTTACGTACCTCATGTGACTGTAACCAGGCAATCTTTCTAAGCTTTTCATTTTGTGACATCAGTTTTCTTTCAGCCGTTTTTTTATCGGTGATGTCCATTAAAGAACAGAAATGCATACCCGGGGTAAATTCAGAAGTGGCTTGGTATTCTACGATCAACTTGGTGCCATCTTTCTTGTATAGTTCAATGGTTCCTGTCTGATGTTTGGTAGCAATAAAATCGCTCCATAACATCATGGTAGACATTTGCATGTCCGGTCTGGTCAATTGCCACACATGCATTTTCAATAACTCTTCACGGGAATAGCCCAATAATTCGCAAGCGGCAGGATTTACATCTTTATAGCGTAAGTAAGAATCACAAATCAACATCGGCGAAACAGAGTTTTCAAAGATGTCTTTATACATCTTACGCATGTCTTCTGATTCTTTTTCCGCTTGTACTTTAGCGGTGATATCTATTCCCGTAGCCAATACACCGGTAATATTATTTTGCTCATTATATAGCAGTCTATTCCTCCAGGCGATGCATTTAAGCTCTCCCGATTTTGTTAGGATTTCTCTTTCATAATATTCAAGGTATACCGCTTCACCATTCACGATCTTCAGAAACGCTGCTTTTGCTTCTTGTCGGGTTTCAATTGGTGCAAAGATTTCATACCAATCTTTACTGAATAAATCTTTCTCTTCATAACCGGTGATCTTACAACCTGCCTGATTGATGAGCCGGATGCTTGCGTCTTTATTGAGTACTACGACCATTGCTTCAACAGAGTCGAGGTACAACTCTGCTTTATCACGTTCCTTTTTTAATTGTAGCTCGGTACTCTTTTGACGAGTAATATCGATACAGACACCTGTAAGCTTTACAGGTTCTTGTTTCTTATTGTAGAGTAACTGGATGTTCCCTCGAATATACTTGACGAGTTGATTGGAACCTTGTACACGAAATATGATATTCTTTTGCTGATGCGGATGATGTATCGCATGATGTATGACATCTTCTACACCGGATCTGTCTTCCGGATGAATGATGTCTTTGAAAGCAGATAAAGTATGATCAAACTCATGTGGTTGCACTCCAAAAAGCTGGTACATGGGTTGATTCCAGGTGATGAAGCCTGAGAGCAGATCATATTCCCAAATACCAAAAGGGATTAGGTCTGATGCTAATTGAAGTTGCTGCGATTCCGAAAATGAAAATGGATTTTTTCTTTTCCAAAAATGACTGAACGATTGGTGAATATTTCTGATGGTTCTAATCATGTAGTTGTATTGTTCGGCTTTGTCATACTCAACATGTTATTCGCCATTGAGATGATTTTCGTGGCCGTATTTTTCACATCCAAAAAACAGATATGATCAACTACGGACGGGAATAATTTGCCTGCACTCACCGTATCATCTGTTAAAATAAGTGTCGGAGTGTGAGGAGGTAATAGGAAAATGGTCTTACCCTGATTTTTATTGGTTGTACCTAAAAAGTCGATGTGTAAGATGATGAGCGCATAGCTTCCTTTTGATACCAGTTCTTTATAGGTGGGAACACTGTTAGCGCAGTTTGTTTTGATATCCTGAATGCCCTCATTTATCAAAAGATCAATGCCTTTTAGATAGAGCATCGTTTCGCTGTAAATAAGAATCTTTTTCATGCAGTAAAACTACCCGTTGCTCAGTTTTACGGCAGTAGCACCAACTTAATATGATTTGTGGCGATCTGTAGTATTGATTTGTAGTACAGACCATGACAAGCTTAGATGAGTTGATTGTCTAGCGCATACCTGATCAGGTCTGTATTGTTTTTTAGCGCCATTTTGGTCAATAAACGGTTACGATAGGTACTGATGGTGGTAACACCTAAATGAAGTTGTTCTGCGATTTCTGATACTTGTTTGCCTTGCGCCAGCAATATGAATATTTCATATTCCCTATTTGATAATAATTCATGGGGTGAAATATGTTGATCGATGCCCACACCAGTGGCCAGTTTATCGGCGATTTCAGATGAGATATATTTTTTCCCTGCCAATAATCTTTTAACTGCCGCTACTAATTCTTCAGTAGCGGCGTCTTTACTGATATATCCAGAAGCCCCACTTTTTAATGCTCTGATGGCATACTGTTCTTCCGGGTGAATGCTTAGGATGAGTACCGGTAGTTTGGGAAAATTTTGTTTGATATCCTGGGCAACATCCAATCCACTTCTGCCGGGCATAGACAAATCAGTGATCACGATATCCCATGTATCCGCAATGGTTTTTGCCGTTACCTCTTCAGCATCTACCGCTTCACTGATAAGGGCATCAGGAAAGGCTTCGAGAAGGATTTGTTTGAGTCCTTTACGAATCACGGCATGATCATCAGCAATTAATATTCTTAGCCCCATTTAATGTAAAGGAATATGGATGATTAAAGATGTTCCCTTTCCTTCTTCAGTTTGGACTGAAAAAGTTCCGCTCAATATATAGGTTCTTTCTTTAATACCCAACAATCCATACCCTTTTTCCTGTTTTTGAGTATTACCAATCCCCTTTCCATCATCGGTTATCGACATAGTCAATTGACTATCTGTGACTTCAATAATGGTTGTGATATTTTTGGCATTGGCATGTTTGATGGCATTGTTGATGGCTTCCTGATAGATCCGAAAGAGTCCGGATGCAGCATCAGGCGACAAAGGAATTTCCTGTGTGTTGACCTGAAAATGAATGTCAATGGGGTATCTTTTAGTCGTTTCCTGGTTTAACCATTCCATGGCTGCCAACATACCCAGGTCGTCGAGAATAGCGGGTCGGAGATCCGACAAAATTCTTCGAATAGAGCGAATGGTATGATCGACCATTTCATTCATCTCATTGATTTTATTCAGTAGCAATGGATCGGCTTCTTGTAATTTTTTTTGCATCCAATGAATATCCATTTGTAAACCGGTGAGTTGTTGTCCCAAATCATCATGCAAATCACGTGCAATGGTTTTTCGTTCCTCTTCTCTGATTTGCTGTAAGTGGGTGGATAATCTTCTCAGGTCTTCATTAATGACTTCCATTTCCTTTTCTCTTTTTTTCTCATCATTGATGTTTCTGGTATATACTGTAACGAGTTGCTCAGAAGGGTATACGTAATGATGAAGCCAGTTTCCTGTATCTATATCGAAAACTTCACCTTGTACCTTTTTTTTAGATTCGATCGCATTTTCAATCATTGTATACAATGGCTGATTCTTCTCTTTGGGTAATATTTTTTTAAGATTCTTACTAATCAGTATTTCCGGATCTTGTTGAAAATAAGTAGCAGATGCTTTATTGATATAAGTAATGATAAAATTATTGTCAATGGCAATAAAGGAATCTGAAATACTCTCGAGAATCGATCGGATTTGTAATGTTTGCTCTTTTACTTTTTTTTCTAATTCGGTTTTGGTTTTTAGAGCGTCTGAACGAAATTTATAACCTAGTACAATGACTAATATCAAGGCTGATCCTACGATCATGTACTGTATAATGGTTAATTGGTTAAACGAGTCATTGCTTTTCAGTTTTGCCTCATTTAGTAATTGATTTTGTTGGTGCTTAAGGATGCTGATGAAATAACGGATTCTTTCCATAAATATCCTTCCATCATCTGCATTGTACAGCTTGATCGATTGTTCTAGGTTGTTATTCCGTCTGATGTCGATCATTTTTTTAGAGAATAAAAATCTTTTCTCTGCATAAACAATAATTGAATCAATGATATATCGCTGTCTGATCTGTTGTATATTTTTTAGCGAGTCGAGCGAAGCGGATAGATTTAGTTTTGCATTTTCAAAGGGGGTTAAAAATTCTTCACTACCTGTCAATAAATAACCTCTTGCGCCTGTTTCGTTGTCAATAGAGAGTGTAAGCACTCGATCTGCAAGTTCAGTGATCTCGAATGATGCGGTGATCTCATTATTGATTGTTTTAAGATCATCAGTTTGTTTAATAGATACAATAATTACTGTTACAATAATGATCAGTAAGAGAACAACAGCTGTAAAATAGGTGGTTATTTTTTTGAATGCCATATATCTTCCCTTTTTAAGGGATAGACAATATACAAAATCAGGAACAGATTTTAGGTTAGTCTGTGGCTCTTGTTCGTTCAATAATTTGCTTGATCAATGCATGCAATTCAACAGCAGACTCTTTTAAGTATTGAATCAATTGTGGATGTTGAAGATCCGTTTGAGACATGTCATATAAGTTCAATAGTCCCATGATATTGGCAACAGGTTTTCGGATCTCATGCGATTGCATCCAGGCAATCTTTTTTAACCGATCATTCTGATCCTGAATTTTGGACTGGATTTTTTGCTGGTCCGTGATATCATGATTGATGCCAATCAACCTGATGGGTTGCTTTGCTGCATCTCTGATACAAGTAACGTTTCCTTTAATGATTCTGATTTCCCCATCCGGTCTAATGATTCTGAATTGAGCGAATAGGGGTTCTGTGGCGTACACAATATCTTTCATGGCTTCATCAGCACCCGGTAGATCTTCAGGATGTACTCTTTTTCGAAAGTCATCGATTGTATGCAAGAAATGCTCTTTGGCAACACCATAAATTTCATACATCTTATTGTCCCAAATGAGTCGGGAACTGCTGAATTCAAACTCCCAAACACCGAAATTCAGTAGGTGTGAGGCTAATAAAAGTCTTTCTGCTTCTGAAAAGAAGAAATGATGGATATTCGGCTTCTGAGGGTTCAATTGGGGGTATTGAACTATTAAATTAATCCTAATAAAAGGGAATAATTTTTTTGAAAGGCTTTTTAAGGTTTTTTTAATCTCTCTAATTCAATTGAGGATCAATGGGATAATTCACCATTTGTTGGTATTCGCCCCCCAAATCTGCGAGTGATTCCTTCCAAATACCTGTGATATCCGGATTAAAAATGAGGTCGTTTTTAGCTACCCTTGTGATCCAGCTTCTATCATCAATCTCCTGTTGTAACTGCGATTCTCCCCAACCACTGTATCCAATAAAAAATCGGATATCGGAAGAAAGTAGCTGCCCGCTATGCAAAAGCGAAAGGGTTTGCGCAAAATCGCCACTCCAGAATATATGATCGATCACTTCAACCCCTCCTTCAATCAGATCCGGACGGCGATGTAAAAAATGCAATGTATCCTTTTGTACCGGTCCGCCTTCTGAAAGGGGAATGAATAAACCTTCTGCATCCGGAACCACATCTTGTAAAGTAAGTTCAATCGGTTTATTGACTACAAAACCAAAACTTCCCTGGTCTTGATGCTCGCAGAGAAATACCACCGTTCTTAAAAAGTTCGGGTCTTTCAGAAAAGGATCTGATATGAGTAAAATTCCGGATTGTAACTGCACCATGCTGAAAAGTTAAGGGAATCTAGTTGATATTACAAGTAGGGTATGTACAGCGTTAAAATCGATATAAATCATAGGTCTGAGTTCGTGATTAGCTCGTACAGACTGTTATATTTGTGAGAATGAAGAGAACTTTCCCCGTTATTGTCATACTGATTACCCTCTCGCTACTTGGACTTTTTATCATACAGAGTTCGTGGCTGAATAATTTGTTTGAGATACGTAATGCTGAGTTACTCAATAAAGCTTATGAAGCGGCTTCTAATGTAACTGCAAAGCTTACCAATAATGCGCCCGCTTCTCAGCGATTGCGATTACCCAAACGTGGTGGACTTACTTTCAACCCCGATTTTCATTTGCATATTTTGAAACCACCCACCATTGATCAACGGTTTACTTTTCAGGATGTACATAAAATGGTGAGGCAGGAATTTGATGCAGTAGGATTAAAAGAAATCAAATTTGAGTTTGCGGTGATTGGTCCAACGGAAGAGATTGAAATGTCAACAAAGAAGTTTTCTTCTGAGTATTGGGATACTATTTTAAACAAAAGAATTTATCTGCCCATCGTTCCTGCCAGCGCTTCAGATTTTGAAGGGTTGAGTGCTACTGAATATTTGGTGGTAGTGGTTCCTGATTTTCAGAAACAGGCTTGGGCATCATTGAAATGGGTATTCATTGGTGCTATTGTATTTATGGTCATCATTATTGCAGCTTTCTATGTTACCATTCGCTCATTATTAAACCAGAAGAAATTGAGTGAGATCAAAAGTGATTTCATCAATAATATGACGCATGAATTCAAAACGCCATTAGCAACGATATCATTAGCAGTGGATGCCATTCGAAATGAAAAAGTGCAGTCAGATCCGGAGAAAATGAATTATTTCAGTGGAATCATCAAAGAAGAAAATATCCGTATGAACAAACATGTGGAGACCATTCTTCAGGCGGCATTGATGGAGAAACAAGAGTTGAAGTTGAATTTAAAAAAGCTGCATGTACATGATGTGGTGCAACATGCGTTGGATAATCATCAATTACAACTTCAGGATAAACAAGGCATGGTGGAACTACATTTGAATGCTGCCAATGATGTAATTGAAGCTGATGAAGCACATTTTACCAATATGATATCCAATTTGGTGGATAATGCTATCAAGTACTCAAAAGATAAACCACTGATTCGTATCACTACCCATAGTACAACCAAACATATTCTTATTCGCGTAGAAGATAACGGTATTGGTATGAGTAAAGAATCCGTAAAACGCATCTTCGAAAAGTTCTATCGCGCACACACAGGTAATTTACACAATGTAAAAGGATTTGGTTTAGGTATGAGTTATGTAAAGACGGTCATTGATGCACATAAGGGGAAAGTGAAGGTAGATAGTACTCTTGGTAAGGGAAGTGCATTTACGGTTGAAATGTCTTTGATGAAGGGGCATCAAAATTAATCCTGTTTCCACAATAAGGATCCATCTCCATAACTCAGGAATCGAAAATCGTGATCAAGTGCGTATTGATAAATATTTCTCCAGTTGCTTCCAGTTATTGCTGCTACCAATAGTAGTAGTGTAGACTGTGGTTGATGAAAATTCGTGATCAAAGCTTTCATGATCTTGAAAGTATAACCCGGTGCAATAATGATACTTGTTTTAGTGATCAACCGGTATCGTTTTCTTTCATGCAAATAATTTTCAAGTGCGAATAGTGCAGCATCTGGTGTTGGTAGTACACCGGTATTTTCATAGGGGTCCCATTGTCCAACAGTAAGCTCTTGAAAAGCGATAGAAGGTTGATCGATAATTTTCTTACCTAGCCAGTATAAACTTTCGACAGTACGTAAAGAAGTGGTACCTACTGTGATGATGTTGTGTGATAATGCTTTTCTAATGGTTTCAATTGATTCAATGCTCACATCAATATATTCAGCATGCATTTCATGATCTTGCATTACGGATGCTTTCACCGGTTTAAAAGTGCCGGCGCCTACATGTAGTGTTACGAATTCAGGATGAATATTTTTTTCAGCCAATCGTGTTAGCAAGGGAGTTGTGAAATGCAAACCAGCTGTGGGTGCTGCTACAGAACCATCGTATTTCGCGTACACTGTTTGGTAACGCTCTTTATCTGCATCTTCAACATCACGATCCATATAAGGAGGTAGTGGAAGATTACCTGCATGATGTAAAATATCTGCAAAAGAAAGATGGGCTTCACTCCATTGAAATAAAATGATAAATGCATCTGAATGTACAGCTAGTTTTTCTGCCAATACTTGTACTTGTTGATCCTTCCAGTTAAATGATAAAGAGAGTTGACCTTCTTTCCATTTTTTTGCGCCACCGACCAGACATTTCCAGTACACTTGTTGCTTTTGCATCATAGCAGTTGTTACATCTGCATAACGGTCATCGGGCTCCAGACAAAATATTTCGATGGCGCCTCCGGTGGGTTTATAAAAATGTAAACGGGCTTCTACTACTTTGGTATTATTAAATATCAACAGTGTATCTGGAGGCAGCAGTTCAGGCAATGAGCGATATACATCAGTAGTAATACTTGCATTTTGATAGATCAATAATTTACTCAGGTCTCTTTCTTCAACAGGGTAACGGGCAATGCGTTCATCCGGTAAATCGTAACTGAAATCTTGTATCGATAAGTCTTTGGGATGCATATCCAATATTCAAGTGAGCGGCAAAGTTAATGAGGAAGCTTGCTGTGGAGTGATCATTTCTTTCTTTTCATGATCTTCAGTCCACTCCATTGTTCACTGACCGCGCATACTTTCACATCTACCCAGTCTGTAGACAGCACTATTGATCGGATGATATCTTCTGTAAGATCGGTGGGAATTCCTGCGGACTTTTTATACTAGGATATCCAAATACAGCCACCCGGGGCTGTTTGGGTGGTGAGTTTTGGGAAGATGGCTGTGAGTTCTTGCCGACTGGTAACAAAGCAATGGATCAAATCGGCTTCCCCACTTTTTACCACTTGTTGGCTAATCGGCAAACCGATCATTTGCTCATAGTGTTCCGGTGCTGACACAAGCCTGATGCGGGTTTCGGGCTTAATACCCAGTTTCTGCCAGATGGGTTTTCCGGAATAGCCGGTAGGCTTCATGGATGACATTCTTTAAAGATTGATTTTCAATAAAATATAAGGCTATTAAGGCTTTTGGATGGTTTTCCACTTGCTATTCACAGGAATCCACATTTCATTCACATGCTCTTTTCGGTTGATCCCCTATAATTCAATACAGTATTGTATTACAGCGATTTTTTATTTGTGGATAAATAGAGTCTTCCCAAATACGGGTTAAAAGTGGGAAAAAGTGTTATTTTGTGTCAACAAGTGGTAATCTTAAAAATATTTATTCACCAATGACCGGATTTCACGGAGAATACGAAGCTACAGTTGACGCGAAAGGGCGTTTCCTGCTTCCGGGCGGACTGAAAAAACAGTTGCCGGAGGGGGAGAGCCGTTTCATACTCAGCCGTGGTTTCGAAAAATGTCTCACGTTGTATCCTTTGAAAAGTTGGGAATTAATCATCGCTAAGATCAGCCAGTTGAATGATTTCGACCCCAAAGTACGTCAATTCCGCCGTCAGTTTTTGGGTGGTGCTACAGAAATAGAACTGGATAATGCCGGTCGTATGCTGTTGCCTGCTTCACTGAAGGAGTTTGCCGGGTTAGGTAAGGATATTATCCTCGCCGCCGCAATGGATCGTTTCGAAATCTGGGATGCCGGTAAGTACAAACAGCTCTTTGAGGATTTCTCACCAGAAGCTTTCAGTAGCCTGGCGCAGGAAGTGATGACTGATAAAATTTGAGAATGATGCAATTTGAAAATTTGAAAATGAAAAACATTGTGAGGTTCATTTTCGACTCTTCAATTGGTTGCTCAATTTTTTGGTCTGGTCAATTCGGAAAAAAATATTGTCATCCCGACGAAGGAGGGACAAATTTTCAAATTTTCAAATTTTCAAATTGGTCAATTTTCAAATTTTCAAATTGAACACAGATTATCACATCCCCGTCCTCTATCATGAAACCCTGGAAGGTTTGTCGATCAAGCCCGATGGTGTATATGTGGATTGCACTTTCGGTGGTGGTGGACATAGCAGAGGAATATTGGCGCAGTTGAATGAAAAAGGTAAACTCTTTGCCTTTGATCAAGATGCAGATGCGCAGAAAAATATTCCGGATGATGGTCGCGTAGTCTTTGTACCGCAAAACTTTCGTCACCTGCAACGCTTTCTTCGTTTGCATGAAGTACAGGCAGTTGATGGTATTCTCGCTGATCTGGGTGTTAGCAGTCACCAGTTTGATGAAGGTGATCGCGGCTTCTCTATTCGCTTCTCCGGTCCATTGGATATGCGGATGGATAGACGCCAATCGCTCAGTGCTGCAGATATTGTAAAAGGATATACCGAACAACAATTGCACAAATTGTTTGAACAGTATGGCGAAGTCAGTAATTCAAAAACACTGGCCAAGCAAATCGTTCAACAACGCCATCATATCCAGGTACAAACCATCGAACAGTTTAAGGCACTGATTAGTCCAGTGGTGAAAGGAAATCCGAACAAGTACTTGGCTCAGGTATTCCAGGCGCTTCGTATGGAAGTGAACGACGAAATGGGGGCATTGAAAGAAATGTTACAGCAGGTTCCTGCTGTACTCAAAGCAGGTGGTCGTATTGCCATCATCACTTTCCATTCTATAGAAGACAGGCTGGTAAAGAACTTTTTCCGGCAGGGGAGTTTCGACGAAACACCTGATAACCCGCTGTTGCCTGTAGTGAAAGAGCAAGTGCTGAAAGTGATCACAAAAAAACCAATAACAGCATCAGCAGAAGAGCTGAAACAAAATAGCAGAAGCAGAAGTGCAAAGTTGAGAGTGGCGGAGAGGGTGTAAGAAGTGAATTGTGAATTGTGAATGGTGAATATTTTTTTCTGTCAACTGTCAACTATCATCTGTCAACTAAAAAAATGTCCGAGTCAGAAAAAATACAAACGCAAAAAAATCCGCTGAAAGGTTTATTCAACTATCAGTGGATACTGAAGAATATTCCGTTTTTTCTTTTTCTGTCTTTTCTGGCGGTTTTATATATCGCTAACGGACATATGGCTGATAGAACAATTCGGAATATCAACAATACAACAAAGCAGTTGAAAGAACTGCAATATGAATACAAGACACTGAAGAGTGAAGTGATGTTTAAGAGTGAAGAGCAGCAAGTGATTAAGGCGACAGAGCCGTTGGGATTGAAAGTGATTAAGGAGACGCCGGTGAGGTTGAAGAGTGAGAAGTGAAGAGTGAAAGGTGAATTGTGAATTGTGAAATGTGAATGGATTTTTTTTGGATTGACTTATAAAAACCGTACCCTACCTTGGAAGTAAAACGCGACATACTTTGGCGTGTATACCTCAGTTATATACTGGTGGTGGCTGTTTGTATCGCCATTTTTGGTAAGGCGGTATACATTCAGCAAGTAGAAGGTGGCTATTGGAGAAGTATGAGCGATAGTCTTCATCAACGCATCGACGAAATAGAAGCTGAGCGTGGTACCATTTATAGCGAAGACGGACAAATGCTCAGTACCAGTATTCCTCAGTTCGATATCTACATGGATTTCAGGGTAGAATCGCTCCGCGCAAAAAATGGATTGTTGTTTCGTGAGAACATTGATTCTCTGAGTTATTATTTGGCAGACCTTTTTAAAGATCAGTCTAAGGAAGATTACAAAGCTTTATTAAAGCAAGGCTATAAAAACAACGATGCGTATTTCCTGCTTAAAAAGAAAATCTCTTTTCGTGAATACGAGCAATTGAGAAAATTCCCGCTGTTTCGTTTGGGTAGGTATAAGAGTGGCATGATCGCTAATGAAAAAACCATTCGTCTGAACCCATACAAAATGCTGGCCTTTAGAACCATCGGTTTGGCAAGAGATGCGAATAAGGTAGGATTGGAAATGACTTATGATAGCATCCTAAAAGGAAGAAACGGCAAACAATTGGTTCGATCTATTGCAGGTGGTGTTCATGTTCCGGTTGATGCAGATACCTATGAAATTGAACCTGAGACAGGCAAAGACATTGTAAGTACCATTGATGTTTTCATTCAGGAAGTGACGGAGAATGCCTTGATGAAAATGATGATCAAAAACGAAGCTGAATATGGAACAGCGATCGTGATGGAAACCAAAACCGGTAAGATCAAAGCCATTGCCAATTTAGGAAAAAGAGGAGAGGGCAACTACTGGGAAGACTTTAACTATGCAATCAGTCCGTCTGAACCCGGTTCTACTTTCAAGCTAGCTACTATGATGGCTTTGCTGGAAGACAAAAAAATCAGTTTGAATCAAGGTGTGGATTTAGAGGGTGGTACTTGGAAAACTGCCGGTCAGGTGGTGTATGATAGCGAAAAGCATGGAAGAAATATTGTTTCAGTCAAGCAAGCATTCGAGTTGAGTTCCAATGTTGGGATGGCGAAACTAGCTTCTGCACATTATGCATCCAATCCTTCTCGTTTTATTGCGCACCTGAAAAAAATGAGAATGGATACACTCACAGGTATCGATCTAACCGGTGAACGTAATCCAACCATTTTCAAACCCGGACATAAACTTTGGGGGCCTACCACTTTGCCATGGATGGCATTCGGTTACAATTTGGCGGTGAGTCCATTGCAAACCTTATCGCTTTACAATGCTGTGGCCAATGATGGTAAGATGATGAAGCCCTATTTGGTATCTGCTATCAAAGAAGAGGGCGTGCTTCAAAAATCATTTGCTCCAACAGTGGTTGATGAGAAAATCTGTAGTGATGAAACATTGAAACAGCTAAGGGAATGTTTGGAAGGAGTTTGTATATCGGGTACAGCTGCCTTGCTTTTCAAAGGATCGCCTTATGCAGTTGCCGGAAAAACAGGTACAGCTTTGGTTGCCAATGGTAACAGAGGATATGCAGACAAAATTTATCAATCTTCTTTCGCCGGTTATTTTCCTGCCAATGATCCCCAATATACTTGTATAGTAGTGATCAAGAATAAACCACATGCAGCTGTTTACTATGGTGGTTCAGTGGCCGGACCTGTATTTAAAGAAATCGCTGATAGATTATTCAGCACTTATGTACGTGTAGGCAATATTGCAAAGCAGCAAGCAAAATTAGATAGCAGTTATTTCATGTATGCAGGTTTCAAACCTGATGTGACAACTGTAACGCAAAAATTGAATATCCCATTCAAGGATTCATCTCGTAGGGCAGATGAGTGGGTGGCGATGAGTGGAAAGAATAGTACAGTTACAATTCAAGCCAAACAAGTTTCTGATAAAGCCATGCCTCTACTAAAAGGAATGGGATTGAAAGATGTGGTTTATCTGTGTGAGAATTTAGGATTAAAAGTACAGGTACAGGGAAAAGGAAAAGTAGTTGCTCAATCGATATTACCCGGACAACAATTTGCCAAAGGACAACTGGTCAATATCGCGCTTAATTAAATGGAGATGACAAAACTGCAAGACATATTATACAAGGTTCATCTGAAGCAGGTACATGGTAGTACAGATATTAGGGTAACCGGTATTCAGATCGATTCCAGAAAACTGGAAAAGGGCAATGTATTTGTAGCGATCAGAGGAGCAGTTTCAGATGGACATCAATTCATCGATAAAGCAGTAGAAGCAGGTGCAACAGTAATTGTATGTGATACAATGCCTTCCGGTTTTAGTGAAGGGGTGACTTATTTGGAGGTGAATGATACACAAGAAGCCGTGGCTTTTATGGCACATCAGTTTTATGATGAACCTTCTACCAAAGTAAAATTGGTGGGTGTAACAGGAACAAACGGAAAAACAACCATTGCTACTGTACTCTTTAAATTATTCAGCAGGCTGGGATATAAATGTGGATTGATCAGTACAGTGCAGAATCAGATTGGGAATGATATTATTCCTGCTACACATACTACACCTGATGCGGTAAATCTGAATGCATTACTCAGGCTCATGGTTGATTCCGGATGTAGTCATGTTTTTATGGAGTGCAGCAGTCACGCTATTCATCAGCATCGCATTACAGGATTACAGTTTACCGGTGCATTGTTTAGCAATATCACACATGATCATTTAGACTACCATAAAACTTTTGAAGAGTATATCCGTGTAAAAAAATCATTCTTCGATCATTTGCCTGCATCGGCTTTTGCTATTTCAAATGCAGATGATAAACGTGGGGAAGTGATGTTGCAAAATACACAAGCAACTAAATATTTATACAGCCTCAAAACATTTGCATCCTTCAAAGGTAAGATTCTGGAAAATGCATTGACAGGTTTGGTAATGACAGTGAATGACAAAGAAGTTCATTTCCGCTTGATCGGTGAGTTCAACGCTTATAATCTGTTGGCTGTATATGGAGCTGCAATTTGTTTAGGAGAAGAGAGTGATGAAGTACTCACACAGTTAAGCATGTTGAGTGGTGCAGAGGGCAGATTTGATTATGTGATCAGCAGTGGACTCATTATTGGTATAGTAGACTATGCACATACTCCTGATGCATTGGAAAATGTTTTAATGACCATTAAGAAATTAAGAAAAGGACATGAGCAGGTCATTACGGTTGTTGGTTGTGGTGGTGATAGAGATAAAACCAAACGCCCCATTATGGCACAAACAGCATGTGACTTGAGTGACAGAGTGATTTTAACCAGCGATAATCCAAGAACAGAAGACCCTGAGATGATTTTGAAAGATATGGAAGCTGGCCTGAGTAGTTCAGCAAGAAGAAAATATATCTCCATTGTAGACAGAAAGGAGGCAATCAGAACGGCAGTGAGTTATGCGGGCGCTGATGATATCATTTTAGTAGCAGGTAAGGGACACGAAAAATATCAGGATATCAAAGGTGTGAAATATGCATTTGATGATAAAGAAGTATTGCAAGAGATGTTTAAAGATTTGGGTAAATAATCAAATCACAACAAACCAAACACATGTTATACCAATTATTTACATGGCTAAAACAGGAGTTCAACATGCCCGGTGCCGGTATGTTTCAATTCCTGACTTTCAGGATTGCGATGGCGGTTCTTTTGTCGCTAGTCATTGCAACTGTGTATGGTAAGCGTTTGATTTTATTCCTACAGAAAAAACAGATCGGTGAAACAGTCAGAGATTTAGGACTACAAGGTGAGCACCTGAAGAAAGGAACACCCACCATGGGCGGTATCATCATTCTTTTGAGCATATTGATTCCGACTTTACTCTTTGCCAATCTGGATAAAGTATATATCCGTTTGATGATTTTGTGTACGGTTTGGCTGGGTATCATCGGGTTTCTGGATGACTACTTTAAAATACGCGCAAGAAAATCAGCGCAACAAAAAGGAGAGTCTTACAAGAAAAAAGATAGTGATGGTCTGGCGGGTATCTCTAAGATCATCGGACAAGTAGGATTGGGTATCATCATTGGTACTACACTGTATTTCAGTAATGCGGTAACAGTGGAAAGGGAGATCGTGTCAACACCTTATGCAACGTTGCAGCAAGGGGAACGTTTTGCAAAAGATACCAATATCGTTACAAGAACCATCAATGGTGAAGAACGTAGGTATGTAAAAGTAAAGACCCCCATTACTACCATTCCTTTTGTAAAAAATCATGAATTCAATTACAGCAAACTGATCAGCTGGATGGGTGAAGGTGCAGAGAAGTATACCTGGATCATTTATATACTCATTGTAACATTTATCATTACTGCAGTATCTAACGGTGCGAATATTACAGATGGTTTAGATGGATTGGCCGCTGGTGTGAGTGCCATTATTGGCGTGGCACTGGGTGTATTCATCTATGTGAGTGGTAACTATGTGTTGGCAGACTATCTAAATGTAATGTACATCCCTAATCTAGGTGAGTTGTCCATATTCGTTGGTGCATTTGTAGGTGCCTGTATTGGTTTCTTGTGGTACAATGTATACCCTGCACAGGTATTCATGGGTGATACAGGAAGTCTTGCACTTGGTGGTATCATCGCATCACTTGCTATCATCGTTAGAAAAGAATTATTGATCCCTATTTTCTGTGGTGTTTTTCTCATCGAATTATTAAGTGTCATGATTCAGGTGAGCTATTTCAAATACACGAAGAAAAAATTTGGTGAGGGCAGAAGGATTTTTCTGATGAGTCCATTACACCATCACTATCAGAAGAAAGGGTTCCATGAAAATAAAATTGCTATCAGGTTTTGGATCGTTACGGTATTGTGTGTGGTAATGTCGATTCTGACCCTGAAAATGAGATAATGGAAATGAAGCAACACAGACTGGTCATATTAGGTGGTGGAGAAAGCGGAGTAGGTGCTGCGCTACTCGGAAAACAAAAAGGATATGATGTTTTTCTGAGTGATGGCGGACAGATCAAACCTGTATATGAAAAAGAGCTCATTGACAATCAGATTGATTTTGAATCAGCTAAACACAGTTTAGAACTGATCTTAAATGCAGATGAAGTGATGAAGAGTCCGGGGATACCGGAAAAAAATGAAGTAGTGAAAGCTATTCGTGCCAAAGGTATTCCGGTGATCAGTGAAGTGGAGTTGGCTTACCGGTTTAAAGGTGATAGTAAGATCGTAGCCATTACCGGTAGCAATGGAAAAAGCACTACTACATCATTGATTTATCACATCTGTAAAACAGCGGGATTGGATTGTGCCTTGGTGGGCAATATTGGTTACTCATTCGCCAAGCAAGTTGCTGAAGATCCTAAACCATTGTATGTAGCAGAGATCAGTTCTTTTCAGCTGGATGATATCAAGGATTTCCGTGCAGATGTAAGTGTGTTGTTGAATATCACGGAAGATCATCTCGATCGGTATGATTACAAGTTCGAGAACTATATCAACAGCAAATTCAAGATCATTCAAAACCAGACCATGAATGATTATTTCATCTACTGTGAAGATGATGAAGTGATCATGAACAAACTGAGATTACTAACCATCCATACTAACCCATTACCATTCTCTATGAAACAAGAAGTAAAAAAAGGCGGCTACATCAAAGGAGACCAGATGATGCTGAGAATCCAAGAAGAAAGAGTAAGCATGAGTATTTATGATTTTGCCCTCAAGGGTAAACACAACAACTACAACACTATGGCTGCAGGTATTGCCGCAACGACTTTGGGAATCAGGAAAGAAAAGATCAGAGAAGCCGTGAAGAATTTCCATAGTCTGGAACATCGCATGGAGTTTGTTGCGATGGTAAGAGGTGTTGAGTTCATCAATGACAGTAAAGCTACCAATGTAAACAGTACTTGGTATGCATTGGAAAGTATGACCAAGCCTACCGTATTGGTATTGGGTGGTACAGATAAAGGCAATGACTATACCCTGATCGAAGAACTCGTTAAGGAAAAAGTGAAAGCCATTGTTTGTATGGGGCTTGATAATAGTAAGATCATAGAGGCATTTAAAGATATTGTTCCTGTAATTGTTGAAACAGATAGCGCTAAGAAAGCTGTGAATACTTCTTTTAAGTTGGCAGCAAAAGGTGATGTGGTTTTATTAAGTCCTGCATGCGCCAGCTTTGATCTGTTCAAAAATTATGAAGATCGTGGTACACAGTTCAAAGAGGCGGTAAAAGAATTATGAAATCTTTTTGTTGATCCGGACGGAATCAGAAATACAATATGTCAGAAGTAACCGATAAACTATTTTCTCAGATACCCAGTGTAGAAGGGGTTAGGAGTCAGCTTGTGGATAGAGCAAGAGGAGATAAATATATCTGGGGAATTGTTTTGCTCTTATCATTGATATCCATTCTAGTAGTATACAGTGCTACCGGGTCATTGGCTTATAAGATGTATAAGGGTAATACCAATGTGTATCTCTTCAAACAGGTATCATTTACGGTTGTGGGATTGTTATTGATCTACTTTCTACACCGGATCAATTATTCCTTATTCTCACGAATAGCTACCATTCTTTTTTTAATATCGATTCCATTATTGATCTATACCTTGTTTTTTGGAGCAAGAATCAATGAGGGAAGCAGATGGATCAAATTACCGATCATACAATTAACGGTACAAACCAGTGACTTGGCTAAACTGGCATTGTTCATGTACATTTCGCGATTGCTGAGCAAGAAACAAGAAATCATCAAGGACTTTAAAAAAGGATTTCTTCCGGTAGTAATACCCGTACTGATTATTTTCGCCTTGATCATGCCGGCCAATTTATCCAATGCTTTACTCACCGGTGCCACTTCACTGTTATTGATGTTTATCGGTCGTGTAAGCCTGAAACATATTTTACTCACGGTTGGTATTGCACTGATACCAGTGCTCTTCATTATATCGGTAGCTGTAATGACACATCAAAGCAAAGCCAAAGCCGATGGACCTGTGGTAGCAGAAAAAGCAAAATCAATCGGACGATTTGGAACCTGGGTAAAGCGTGTTCAAGATTTTATTTATGCAGAACAGGCAGAAGTGCCCTACCAGGTACAGCAAGCTAAAATTGCCATTGCGAATGGTGGGGTCTTAATGGGGTTAGGTCCGGGTAATAGTCAGCAGAGAAATTTTTTGCCACAGGCTTATAATGATTTTATCTATTCCATCATCATTGAAGAATATGGATTGTTAGGGGGTGCATTCATGATCTTTATCTATCTGGTATTTCTATTTAGGTGTATTCGAATTTTTAGAAGATGTCCTTATGCATTTGGTGCATTTCTCGCATTGGGATTAAGCTTCACTCTGGTAATACAGGCAGTAGCGAATATGGCAGTAAATGTAAACCTGGTTCCGGTAACAGGAGTAACGCTACCACTCGTGAGTATGGGGGGTAGTTCATTTTTATTTACTTGTTGTTCTATCGGTATCATATTAAGTGTAGCAAGAAATGTGGAACAGATGGAAGGAAAGCCGGAGCCGGCACCATTACAAACCACAACCGTAACTGTATAAGCAATGGCAAAGAAAATTATTATAGCGGGAGGAGGTACCGGTGGACATATATTTCCGGCCATTGCTATTGCCAATGCCATTAAAAAGATAGCACCCGATACGGAGATCTTATTTATTGGTGCGAAGGGCAAAATGGAAATGGAAAAAGTGCCTCAGGCGGGATATACCATTGAAGGATTGGATATTGCAGGGTTTAATAGAACTAATTTATTTAAGAATATTTCGCTACCCATCAAATTGATCAAAAGTTTTTGGAAAGTGCGTCAATTGATCGGGTCTTTCAATCCTGATGCTGTCATTGGTGTGGGCGGATATTCAACGTATCCTGTTCTGCGTTTTGCACAACAAAAGAATATACCCACATTTATTCATGAAGCCAATTCCTTTGCAGGCAAGAGTAATATGCTGCTAGGAAAAAGAGCCATTCATGTTTTTGTTGCAACAGCGGGTATGGAAAAATTCTTTCCTGCTGAAAAAATTACCATCACCGGAAATCCGGTACGATCAGCTATCACTTCTATGGATATTTCTCATACTGAAGCCCTGAAATTTTTCGGTCTGAGTGATGATAAAAAAACAGTACTCGTTATTGGCGGAAGTTTAGGGGCAAGAAGTATCAATGAAGTAGTAGCTGCCCATGTTCATGAGTTTTCTTCACTGGGATTACAGTTGATTTGGCAAACCGGAAAGAATAATGCAGCAGCTTACCTGCAAAGAGCAAAGCCGTTCTCAAATATCTATATCAATAGTTTTATTACGGATATGGATAAAGCCTATGCGGCTGCAGATATTGTGATATCAAGAGCCGGTGCCATGTCGGTGGCAGAATTATGTGTAGTTAAAAAGCCGGTGATATTTGTGCCTTATCCTTTTGCTGCGGAAGATCATCAAACTGCCAACGCTATGCATTTGGTGAATCATCAGGCAGCATTGATCGTGAAAGATGCAGAAGTATCTGCTAAACTTTTTTCAACGATGGTTTCGCTTGCAAAAAATGCAGATCAGCAACAAACATTAAGTAAAAACATCGCTTCATTAGCGATTACAGATGCAGATACTGTGATTGCTCAAAAAGTTTTAAGCCATATCCGTGCATAAACTGAACGACATACAAAAAATTTACTTTATCGGTATCGGTGGTATCGGTATGAGTGCATTGGCGCGTTATTTTAAATCAAGAGGGGCGGCGGTAAGTGGCTATGATAAAACCGTTACACCCTTAACAAAAGAATTGGAACAACAGGGTATTGCTATTCATTATGAAGAAAGGGTAGACCTGATCCCGAAAGACGTAGATGCAGTGGTATATACACCCGCCATTCCTTCCAATCATGCTGAGTTAGTGTATTATCGCGAACATCAATATACGGTCGTTAAACGGAGTGATGTATTACAGTGGATCACCGAAGGTTCTTTTAATATCTGTGTTGGCGGTACCCATGGTAAAACAACTGTTACTTCCATGATTGCTCATTTGTTGCGTCATTCAGGTTATGGATGTAATGCTTTCTTAGGTGGTATTGCAGCCAATTACAATACCAATTTCTGGAGCAGTGAGCGAAATGTAGTAGTGGTAGAAGCAGATGAATACGATCGTAGTTTTCTGAAACTGGTTCCGGATATCGCGGTGGTGACAGCCATCGATCCCGATCATTTGGATATTTATGGAACACCCGAAGAAGTAGAGAATGCCTTTGTACAATTTGCCGGAAAAGTAAAACCCGGTGGTTGTTTGGTAACCAAAAAAGGATTGAGTAGAGAGTCTGAACTGAATGCGTCCCATAATTATCGGTATGCCTATCATCAGTCAGATGCAGATGTGACTACAATAGGTCTGAAAGTAGAGAATGGTAGTTACACATTTGATGTACAAGGTCCAACATGGGTGATCAAGGATATTACCCTGCACATGGGTGGATTGCACAATATTGAAAATGCGGTTGCTGCAATTGCTGTAGCCAAGCATTTGGGTATCGACGATGATAAAATTCGTGCAGCGGTTGCAGATTTTAAAGGTGTTCGCAGAAGATTTGAGTATGCATTGAAAAATGCACAGCATGTAGTGATTGATGATTATGCACATCACCCGGAAGAACTAAGGGCATTGATCAGTGGTGTGCGAAGCATTTTTAACAAACAATCACTTACACTGGTTTTTCAACCGCATCTGTTCAGTAGAACCAATGATCTGGCTGATGGATTTGCAGAAAGTTTGGATATGGCAGATCAGATCATCTTATTACCCATTTATCCGGCACGCGAGTTACCCATGCCGGGAGTAACAAGTGATATGCTATTACAAAGAATGAAGGCGAAACATAAAATGATATTAGAGAAGCAAGAAATGTTGAATTGGATCAAAGAAAACAAACCATCATTGGTGGTGATGGCAGGTGCGGGAGATATTGATGCGTTGGTACAACCGGTAAAAGCCATATTGGAGCAATAGTGTATGAATAAAATTGCATGGAAAAAAAGGCTGATTCAAGCCGTCTGGATACTGGCGGGTATTGGTACCATCGTACTGATGGGCGCAGCCATGCAACACAAGAACAGAAAAAAATGTACCGATATAAAAATTGAGATCAGCGGCATTGAAGAACATATGTTCATTGATGAGAAAGATGTGCTGGACTTGATTCAATCAAAAGGAAAAGTAACCGGAATAGCTGTGGCAGCTTTGGATCTGCGCGCAATGGAAACATCATTGGAAACCAATCCATGGGTTCGGAATGCAGAAATGTATATCGATAATCAACAGGTATTACAAGTGTTGATTGAGGAAAGACAACCTGTTGCCCGTGTATTCACGATTCAGGGAGGGTCTTTTTATGTGGACAGTTCAGGTATGCGATTGCCGTTGAGTGAAAAACTATCTGCACGTGTACCTATGTTCACCGGTTTTCCTTCTGATAATGTCAAATTATCAAAACCGGATAGTGTATTGTTAAAGGATATTGTGAAAATCGGAGAGTTTGTATTGGCAGATTCTTTCTGGATGGCACAGGTTGCTCAGATCGATATTGAACCGGGTCGTCAATATGAACTGATACCCGTGGTAGGGGATCATGTGGTATCCATTGGTAATGCAGAAGACCTAGATGCCAAGTTCAATCGTCTCTATACATTTTATAAGCAAGCCTGGTTGCAAAAGGGAATACACTACTATGAACGTTTGAATGTACAGTTCGATAAGCAAGTGGTAGCAGTAAAAAGGGGTGCGGCGGCTATGCGACAGGATTCTACGGCTGCTTTGGCCTTGATACGTCAGATGACTGATCCCTTGATTACAGTACCGGTGACAGTACCGAAGGACAGTATTTCAAAACCCAATCCGGTCTTGGTGGTGGAAAAGCCTGTGCAAGAAAAAGCAGCTGTTAAAACTATTACTAACAATAACAATAAAATAAATACGAATCCGTTATCGAAGAAGGTAGCTACTGAACAAAAGAAGGAAGTAGTGAAGCCGAAGGCGGTGATGAGGAAGAATGAGTAGTTGAATCGTGAATTGTGAATTGTCAATATTCACAATTACCATTCACAATTGACCATTGACAATTCACCATTCACAAAAATTGGAAACAACTAAAACACATACCTTATGAATCACAATGAATCACCCATCATTGTTGGTCTGGACATCGGAACTACTAAAATTGCGGCCATTGCGGGTCGTAAGAATGAGTATGGCAAACTGGAGATATTAGGTTTTGGCCGTGCCAACAGCAGTGGTGTACAACACGGACAAGTGTTGAACATCGATCAAACCATTAAAGCGATTCAGCAAGCTTTACAAAACTGTTATGACAGCAATCCTGATTTAGAGATCAATGAAGTTTATGTAGGCATTGCCGGTCACCACATCAAAAGCTTACAGACACGTGGCGACATGGTGCGTCAGGAGCATGAAACTGAGATCCAGCGCTGGGAGATCGATCAGTTATTGAATAACCAACGTAAGACCTTCATCCCAGCAGGTGATCAGATCATTGATGTGATTCCTCAGGATTTCCATGTAGACAATATTCAGAACATCAAAGATCCGGTTGGCTATAATGGGGTGAAAGTGGGCGCTAATTTCCATATCATCACCGGTGACCGTAATGCGATCAGAAATATTCACCGTGCAGTAGACAGAAGTGGTTTAAGTACCAAAGATCTGGTATTACAACCTTTGGCTTCTGCGAGTGCGGTGATGAGCGATATTGATATGGAAGCAGGTGTTGCCATCCTTGATATTGGTGGTGGTACCAGTGATCTGGCAGTTTTCTATGAAGGTATCTTAAAACATACTGCTGTGATTCCGTTTGGTGGTGAGAATATCACCAATGATATCCGTATGGGGCTGGGTGTATTGAAGAGTCAGGCTGAAGCTATGAAAGTTCAATTCGGAAGTGCTTTGGCAGATGAGGCAAAAGCCAATGCGTTCATCACCATCCCTGGATTGAAAGGAATGCCGGCCAAAGAAATCAGTGTTAAAAATCTGGCAGCAATTATCCAGGCAAGAATGAGTGAGATACTGGATTTTGTGACCTATCATATCAAAACAGTTGGACTGGATAGTCGTGCATTGAATGGTGGTATCATCCTTACCGGTGGCGGATCTCAGCTGAAGCATTTGATTCAATTAACTGAATATACTACCGGATTGAATGCAAGAATTGGATTGCCGAATGAACACTTGGCGCCAAATCATATCGAAGAGTTAAAGAAGCCGATGTATGCAACCTGTTTGGGTTTAATCTTGAAAGGGTATAGTGATTATGATCACAAATACAAAGAGTTCAATGAGCAATTCAAGAAAGTAGAAGTGCCTAAGAACCTGAAAGTGGAAGCCCCAGAGATCAGCGCACCGGAAGTGCCCGCAGCTCCACAGCCCATTGATGGCAATACCAGAAAAACAAAGTTCTGGGATAAGTTCAAAAACAATCTGATTGATCTCTTTAAAGAAGAGGAAGATCAGATGATAAAATAAAACACGGATAATCAGCGTTTCCTATTTATTCGTCCTAATGAAAACACAGACAATCTACTAACCCAACAAAAACGTTCTCTATGATTCACTTTGATCTTCCCAAACAGAAATCCTCCATCATCAAGGTACTTGGTGTGGGCGGAGGCGGGAGCAACGCCGTTAACTTCATGTTTGATCAGAATATCGAAGGTGTTGATTTTATTATTTGTAATACGGATGCCAAGGCAATCGAGCAAAGTAAGATCCCCAATAAGATACAATTAGGCCCACATCTCACACAGGGATTGGGTGCAGGTGCCAACCCTGAAGTTGGAAAAAAAGCAACAGAAGAATCGCTGGATGAAATCAGACGTATCCTGGAAGTGAATACCAAAATGGCATTCATTACCGTGGGTATGGGTGGTGGAACCGGAACCGGTGGTGCACCCATCATCGCTCAGATCTGTAAGGAACTGGGTATTCTGACTGTTGGTATCGTTACCACTCCGTTTGGATTTGAAGGTCCACGCAGACAAATACAAGCAGATGAAGGTATTCGTCAGTTAAAGCCTTATGTAGATACATTACTGGTGATCAGCAATGATAAACTGCGTATCCAGTATGGTAATCTGAAAATGAAAGAAGCGTTTGCCAAAGCAGATAATGTATTGGCTACCGCTGCAAAATGTATTACGGATGTGATCAACAGCCGTGGACATATCATTGTAGACTTTGCTGATGTTTGTACAGTGATGAAGAATGGTGGTGTAGCGATTTTAGGTAAGGCTGAAGTAGAAGGTGAGAACCGTGCACAGATGGCTATTGAAGAAGCATTGTCTTCTCCTTTGTTGAATGATAATGATATCAGAGGTGCTAAGTGGATTTTGATCAATATCAATAGTGCTGAGGGTGATCATGAGTGTACCATGGATGAACTGGAGACCATCAATAACTACCTGCGTATGCAGGCAGGTGAAGATACCGATGTGATTGTGGGTATGGGTTATGACAATACACTCGATAAAAAAATTGGTATCACATTGATCGCAACAGGCTTTGAACATAAAGATCCTTTTGCAAAACCGGTAGAGCCTAAAAAAGCTGAACCTAAGCAGGAAAAAATTGTGATGACACTGGATCTCGAAGCTCCTAAGCAGGAAGAAAAAGCAGAAGCACCACAGCCTGTTCAGCAAACACTTCCACTGGAAGATAAAGATCCGTTTGCTCCAAGAATGGAAGAAGTAGCAGAAGTAGCTCCGATGTTGAATTTGTTTTCAGCACCTGCTATTGTTGAACAAGAACTACCTGCGGCGGAAGAACCGGTAGAAAATTTTACTTTACAGTTTGAGCTGAGTCCTGAAATCACTGCAGAAGTAGTGGTTCCGGAGCCTCCTGCTGAAGAAGTGCATATTAATAAGACCATTGTGCAGGATGAGTTGTTGCAATTCAAAGTGAATGAGCAACCTCAGCAACCAGTAAGTAATACCCTATTCAGCAAGCCGATGAATATTTATGCTGAACCGGAAATGCCTGCTCAACCGGCACCACAACCTGTTCAGGAAGTAAAACCTGTGATTGCTGAGATCAAGGAAACGCCTGCACAAGAAGAGGAGCCTTCTATGCAATTAATTGAGAAAGAAGAAACACCTGCTCCTAAAGCAGTGATATCTCCTTCTTCCTTTATTGATGATTCTGTATTGGATGATGCGGAAGATCAAAAAAGAAGAGCTGCAGAACGCATCCAGCGTTTAAGAAATCTTTCTTTTAATACGAATGCCGGAGATGCCAATGAGTTTGATAATGTTCCAGCGTATGTAAGAAGAAACATGGAATTGTTTGGAAATACACTTACTTCTGTAGAAGATTTCTATAGTAAGTATACGGTAGGAAAAGATGAGAACAATCAAACGCAGATCTCTACCATTAATACTTTCCTTGATGGAAAGAAACCCGATTAAGATCGATTGCTTATCATAGATGTTTTAGCCTGGTGATTTTAGTTGTTGACCCCGACGTTGCAGTCGGGGTTCTTTTTTCAACAATATTCAGCGGATATTTGTATTAATTACGCTGATAACATTTCTGAATAGCTTCTTAGAAAAAATCAATAAAGGGATTGTTTATTTACGATTATGGCAACAATACTCATCACAGGTGGAACGGGGATGGTTGGACAACAGCTAACAGGGTTACTCTTATCAAAAGGGTATGATGTGATTTGGTTAAGCCGTACACCCGGAAAAAAACAGATGGGTGATAAAACCATCCAAATCGCTTCATGGAATTTGAAGGAACAAACCATCGATGAAACCGCTATTCAACAAGCAGATCATATCATTCATTTGGCGGGTGCAGGGGTTGCGGATAAAAGATGGACTGCCAAACGAAAACAAGAAATATTAGACAGCAGAACCCAAAGCAGTGCATTATTGGTGAAAGCATTAAAAACAATTCCCAATAAAGTACAATCTGTGGTCAGTGCTTCTGCCATTGGTTGGTATGGACCTGATGAATACAATACAGTAGCTTCCTCTTTCACGGAAGAGATGCCGCCATATCCCGATTATTTGGGCAATACTTGTAAAGCCTGGGAAGAAAGTATTGCGCCGGTTACTGAGCTCGGTAAACGATTGGTGAAATTGCGTATTGGTATTGTATTAAGTACAACCGGCGGTGCACTTGCAGAATTTAAAAAACCACTGAAAGCTGGTATGGCTGCTATCCTTGGTAATGGAAAACAAATCATCAGTTGGATTCATGTGCATGATCTTTGTCGCATGTTTTTGTATGCTATCGAAAATCAGTCGATGCAGGGAACATTTAATGCGGTAGCACCGCATCCTGTTTCCAATAAAGCATTGACACTCACATTAGCGAAACAAAAAAACGGATCATTCTATATCCCCTTTTATGTACCCGCCTTTCTTCTCAAAATGATACTCGGTGAAATGAGTATAGAAGTATTAAAGAGTGCCACTGTCAGCAGCCACAAAATCGAAGAACAAGGCTTTAGGTTTGAATACCCTACTGTTCAACAAGCGTTGAGCAATCTGTGATTTTTTGTCCGCAGGACTCCTTTGGAGATCTTTGATTTCTTGATTTGTTTTTATTAAATCAAAAAATCAAAGATCTCCAAAGGAGTCCTGCGGACAAAAAATCAAACTTTAAAGGTCTCTTTTCTTATGAACCCTATAACAGATAAACCAGATGGCGGCAGTCAATATAATAGTCATGATGACGTGTTCTGGAACGGCTGCTACGGCTTTTTCATAACCGGCCTTGGCATCTTTACCGAAGTTGCCAATAAAAGCTGGAGGTGGAACGATACGGTCTGATATTTCGAAAGGAAAGAATCTTCCCAAATCATTACCTACTTTATACTTGAACCAGGATACGCCAATATTTTCAATGATCAGATACTGAAAGAAATAAATACCCAATGCGATGAAAGCTTTTTTAATCAGGTATCCCAATAAAAAAGCCAAAGTCAATTGTGCAAAAGTTTGTAAGTAGAATAAAGGAATGTATTCCAATTGTTCTGCCCATCTGTAGAATGTTTTGCTATCGGTATAGAATCCATAACCTGCTGCTACAATAGCGTAAACAATGGTAATGATGGTACTGATGATCAGCACATCACATAATTTACTAGTGATGAAATTCTCTCTGCTCCAGCCATCGATTATATTTTGTCTGTGTGTTTTGTAATTATACTCATTCGTGATGAGCATGATTACTAATATAGCAGGCAATACAATAAAAAATGAGGAGAAGAATGCCACCGAATGCCAGGTTTCAGGGAAGGCATAGGGATTGCCCAATAGCATTTTCGCAATGGCTCCCATTTCTTTTCCCTTTGAAATTTCTTCGTATACATTCAAGAACATTAAATTGATACTCGGATAGGTGAGTGCCACAATCACCAGCATCCACCAAAAGGCAGGATACTTTTTGATCTTTAACCATTCTATTTTTATAAGCGATAACATGATTTCTTGTTTTAAGGATGAATTAGTCGTTGGTGAGTTCAAAGAATTTTGTTTCCAGACTCTTTTTCTTCAGGAGTAACTGGTTCAAAGTAATACCCTGATTGAAACAATAGCGATTGATATCTTCCATATTGGCAGTGCCAATCGGGAAGAATAACTGAATGGCTTTTCCTTCTTCTTTTAAGTGTGTATGTCCGGGAATGCTTGCCAGTACTTGCTTGAGCTTCACCGTATCTTGAGCGGATACTTCTACGATATCTTCATTCGCCAACACTTCATCCACGGGACCAGCCGTCAACAGGTTTCCTTTTTTCAGGATGGCCACATGCGTACATACTTTTTCAACTTCATCCAATAAATGACTCGCCATAATAATGGTTTTACCATCACGCGCCAGTTGTTTGATCAATTCACGTATTTCGGCGATACCCACAGGATCCAATCCATTGGTAGGTTCATCAAATACCAATACATCCGGATTACCCAATAAAGCTGCAGCAATGGCTAGTCTTTGCTTCATACCCAGACTATAGGTTTTGAATTTGCTCTTTTTTCTCGCAGATAGTTTTACGATCTCCAATACCCGGTCGATATCTGCCGCATCACCTCTGCCACTGATGGCATGTGTGATATTCAGGTTATCTACTGCAGAGAGATAATGGTAAAAATTCGGCGTTTCTAATAGAGAGCCAATCAGTTTTCTGGTGTCTGCTGAGCCGGGTTTTCCGAACCAGCTGTAGGTGCCGGATCTGGCTTGCAAAATATCCAGAATAATACTGAGTAGGGTGGTTTTGCCACTACCGTTTGGACCTAAAATTCCGAAAACACATCCTTGCGGTACTTCGAAGGATACACTATTCAGGGCTTGAATGGAGCCATAATTTTTGGAGACTCCCTGAATGGAGAGAATGGGTTGCATAAGCGGTTGTTAACGATGAAAAATGATAATCCAAGGGTTGAAGCATACCGAAGATAACTAGAATGTTGACTTTTTGCTGAAATTGGGATGATCTGTTTTTTACATGTATCAACGGTCAGTGACCGGTTTAAAGACAATGAATCCGGGATTTTAATGTGATGAGATTTGAAATAATAATAAATTACAGCAACAAACCACGCAGACCTGCATGCACCCGCACGATGGAAATGTTTTGGTACGATCCGATATCTGTTACCTGATAGAAGAAACTACAGTTAGGTATCAATCAACCATTGAAGATAAAAAGATCATTCTTTCATTATCCTGTCCGCTTCATACGCATTGGATTGTCGCATCTGAAAGGGTATTGCGTGAGGTCATTGAGATTCTTTTAAAAAATATGTTGGAGCTGAGTGATGAAGCGGAAGTCATTGAGATATCGATTTCCCCCGGTGACTTATTTCTAACTCTGGAATTTTTAAATCGATCAAAAACAACTGAGGCGGATAAGTTGCATGCATTCTTTACGGATTCAGAAAATATGTATCATACTTCCTTGTATAAAGCGATGGGATTAACCATGCAAGAATTAGGGGGAGAGATTCTCTATGGTACATCAGAAGAAGCAGGTACTTTTTTCCGTTTGAAAATAAAAGAGAGTTAGTGCCTATACTAACTCTCTTTTATTCATTATGCGATATGTATTTATATCAGCATTAATTCCTAACCGGTCTACCACTTTTCAATACACTCTGAATACGCTCTAATGTTTTTCTTTCACCACAAAGACTTAAAAATGCTTCTCTTTCCAGATCCAATAAATATTGTTCAGTAACGTTAGTAGGTTCACTTAGATCTCCACCACACATTACATATGCCAATTTTTTTGCTACTACTACATCATGGTCTGTTGCATAACCACCACGCCACATACCGTTAATACCTGCATACAAAGCACCCAACGCTGAACGACCTAATACTTTGATATCATTGCGTTGAATAGGTGTGGTATAACCGCTGTCGTATAATTCAATCACTGATTTTTTGGCCTCAGCAATGCGTCTGCCTGTATTCATCACAATTTCATCTGCTCCTTTTCTGAGGATACCCATTTCCATTCCTTCCTGTGCTGAGGTAGCCACTTTTGCAGTGGCGATGGATAAGAATCTGTTTTTTAATGTGATGGTTTCCGGCTCATCTTCATGCATTTCATCGGCAGCGCGAAGTACAAACTCTTTGGTACCACCACCACCCGGGATCAATCCAACACCCAGCTCTACCAGTCCGATATAGGTTTCGGCAGCAGCGCAGATTTTATCGGCATGTAAATTCATTTCACATCCACCACCCAATGTCAATCCATGTGGCGCAATGGCAACGGGAACAGAAGAATAGCGAACACGCATCATGGTATTTTGGAACATGCGGATGGCCATATCCAGTTCATCATATTCCTGTTCAATCGCCAACATGAAGATCATTCCCACATTGGCACCGGCACTAAAATTCGGACCCTCATTGCCAATCACCAGACCTTTGAATTTTTCTTCCGCGATAGCAATGGATTTATTCAATCCTTCTAACACTTCACCACCAATACTATTCATTTTGGTACTCCATTCCAGTCCCGCAACACCCTCTCCCAGATCATATAATCGACAAGCACTGTTTTTCCAAACGGTTTTGTCTTTATGATGACTCATCACCAGGAAGGATTCTCCACCCGGAATAGCTTTATAGGATTTTGAAGTTTGATCGTAGAACATTCTACGACCGTTCTCTACTTTATAAAAACTAGTGGCGCCGGTAGCCAGCATTTCATCGATCCATGGTGCAACTGCATGTCCGGCAGCTTTCATAGCAGTTACTGTTTCTTTTACACCCACTGTATCCCAGGATTCAAAAGCACCGATTTCCCAGCCAAAACCTGCCATCATCGCATCATCTACACGATAGATCTCATCACTGATCTCTGGAATACGAAATGAGATATATGAAAACAGTGAAAAATGGAAAGCGCGATAGAATTCACCCGCCTTGTCTCCGGCAGCAGACAACATTTTAATTCTTTGCTTCAAGTCTTCCACCGGCTTGGCCGCTTCTATACTTTGGAACTTAGGTTTATTACGCGGACCATATTCCATGGTCTTCAGGTTCAAGGTTTGAATTTCTTTTCCTTCTGCTGATTTGATTTTTTTGAAGAAGCCCTGTCCGGTTTTATCTCCTAACCAATTTGTTCTCCGCAGAGAACGTTTCAATAAAAAACATATTTCGGAGAGGGGAGCCGCAACGTCCCCATTCTTTCACCTGCGGTGATAGAGGGAGACGATGCGGAGAACGCTCAAAAAAAGTATATTCAGTAGTATTAAATAAAAGAGAGTTAGTATAAAGTTCTCCGCAGACGTCTCTCGCAGAGGACTCTGCGTGTTACACAGCCAACATGTATCATTTACTTTTAGTGTCTATTAAGTTAACAAGGAGAATTCATCTAGACTCTCGAAGGGTGTACTTTCGAGTTTGTTCTCCGCAGAGAACGTTTCAATAAAAAACATATTTCGGAGAGGGGAGCCGCAACGTCCCCATTCTTTCACCTGCGGTGATAGAGGGAGACCTTTAGATTTGTTTTCTAAGGGATTCTATAAATACTTATTACTATTACCACTTTTCTTTTTTGCTACTTTTTTCTTTGTGAATAGATGTGTAAATGTGGATAAGCTACATTTATAGAACCAGCCTGCCAGCACGAGCGAATTAACGGGAGAGCAGGTTTTAAGACCTATGCATCGTTCTAATCTCGTGCTGGTTTTTGAACAGGAATCAGATAGAAAATAGGGATTGCAGCCCCATTATTAAGGTCTTGATATGTTCAAAATGCAGGTTGATTCATTCACAATTTAAATAGTAAGAACATGAGCAAGTTAAAAAATTTTGTGGGCATTGACATCTCCAAATTATGGTTTGATGCAGCTTTAATTAAAACTGATAACTCATTCCAAATTGTGCATCAACAATTCGTGCAAAAGCCAGAAGGTTTTAAAAAATTACAGGAGTGGTTATCAACACACAATGTGAAAATTGATGATGAGACACTATTCTGTATGGAGAGTACAGGTTTATACAATACTGGGCTAGTTAACTATCTGGTAAAAAGCAAAGCTCAGCTCTGGGTGGAAATGCCCTTAAGAATAAAAAAGGCAGGAGGTTTTGAAAGGGGCAGCGATGATAAAACAGCGTCTGTAAAAATAGCCTGGTATGCTATGCGATATCAGGATAATTTGAAGCTCTGGCAGCCTGTTAATGGCAATATGGAGAAAATTAAAAATCTGATTGCACAACGAGACAGGATTATCAACGCTATTACTCAACTTAGTGTTCCGGTAAAAGAATTAAAAGATTGTGGTTGCGAAACAGAAGCAAAACAAATGGAAAAAATTCAAAAGCCGGCACTAGTTGCATTGCAAAAAACAAAAAAGGTTATAGAAGCAGTAATCACAAAAACTATTCAGCAAGACGAACAAATAAACAAGAAAGTAACATTAGTACAATCTATTAAAGGAATTGGCCCAGTGACTGCAGTAGCATTACTGGTGTACACACAGGGTTTTGATAGGTTTGATAATGCAAAACAATTGGCATGTTATTGTGGGGTTGTTCCATTTAAAAAAGAATCTGGCACAAGTATTAGGTATAAGCCAACAGTAAGCCCATTCGCCAATAAAAAATTGAAAAAACTCTTACACCTGTGCGCATTATCGGCAATCAAAAACGACAAAGAACTTCATTTGTATTTTGAGAGAAAAGTTATGGATGGCAAAAATAAGATGAGTGTTATTAATGCGGTAAGGAATAAACTTGTTCACCGTGTGTACGCTGTACTTAGAGATGAAAGAATGTTTGAGGAAAACTATGTAAGAAAATGTGCATAAATACAAAAGTAAAATAGAAATAAAGGGTTGGTTAAGTCATAGAAAACGATGCGGAGAACGCTTAAAAAGTAAATTCGATAACATTAATTCCTCACCGGTCTACCACTTTTCAATACACTCTGAATACGCTCTAATGTTTTTCTTTCACCACAAAGACTTAAGAATGCTTCTCTTTCCAGATCCAGTAAATATTGTTCTGTAACGTTGGTAGGTTCACTGAGATCACCTCCACACATCACATACGCTAATTTTTTGGCCACTACCACATCATGATCTGTTGCATAACCACCACGCCACATGCCATTAATACCTGCGTACAAAGCACCCAATGCTGATTGACCCAATACTTTGATATCATTGCGTTGAATAGGGGTGGTATAACCGCTGTCATACAATTCAATGACTGATTTTTTGGCTTCAGCGATACGTCTGCCTGTATTCATCACAATTTCATCTGCTCCTTTTCTCAGGATACCCATTTCCATTCCTTCTTGTGCTGAAGTGGCCACTTTCGCAGTAGCGATGGATAAGAATCTGTTTTTTAATGTGATGGTTTCCGGCTCATCTTCATGCATTTCATCGGCAGCGCGAAGTACAAACTCTTTGGTACCACCACCACCCGGGATCAATCCAACACCCAGCTCTACCAGTCCGATATAGGTTTCGGCAGCAGCGCAGATTTTATCGGCATGTAAATTCATTTCACATCCACCACCCAATGTCAATCCATGTGGCGCAATGGCAACGGGAACAGAAGAATAGCGAACACGCATCATGGTATTTTGGAACATGCGGATGGCCATATCCAGTTCATCATATTCCTGTTCAATCGCCAACATGAAGATCATTCCTACATTGGCTCCGGCACTAAAATTCGGACCTTCATTACCGATCACCAGACCTTTGAATTTTTCTTCCGCAATGGCGATGGATTTATTCAATCCTTCTAATACTTCACCACCAATACTATTCATCTTGGTACTCCATTCCAGACCTGCAACACCATCTCCCAGATCATACAAGCGGCAAGCACTGTTTTTCCAAACGGTTTTGTCTTTGTGATGACTCATCACCAGGAAGGATTCTCCACCCGGAATCGCTTTATAGGTTTTTGAAGTTTGATCATAAAACATTCTATGACCATTCTCCACTTTATAAAAACTAGTAGCGCCACCGGCAAGCATTTCATCGATCCATGGTGCAACAGCGTGTCCGGCTGCTTTCATGGCAGCTACAGTTTCTTTTACACCCACAGTATCCCAGGATTCAAAAGCGCCAATTTCCCAGCCAAAACCGGCCATCATCGCATCATCTACACGATAGATTTCATCACTGATCTCTGGAATACGAAATGAGATATAAGAAAACAGTGAAAAATGAAAAGCACGATAGAATTCACCCGCCTTGTCTCCGGCAGCAGACAACATTTTAATTCTTTGCTTCAGGTCTTCCACCGGCTTGGCCGCCTCCAGACTTTGAAACTTAGGTTTATTACGCGGACCATATTCCATGGTCTTCAGGTTCAGGGTTTGAATTTCTTTTCCTTCTGCTGATTTTATTTTTTTGAAGAAGCCCTGTCCGGTTTTATCTCCCAGCCAATTATTGGTTACTAATGTATCCAGCCAAGCGGGAATATTGAAAATGTTTTTGGCCTCGTCAGTCGGACAATTATCTGCCACCCCCTTTGCCACTTTCACCAAGGTATCGATACCTACCACATCTGCTGTTCTGAAAGTGGCTGATTTGGGTCTGCCGATGATGGGTCCGGTCAATGCATCAATCTCATCAATACCCAGACCTAATTTGTCCATGATATGAAAAATGCTCATGATACTGAACACACCAATTCTGTTTGCGATAAAAGCAGGCGTGTCTTTACAGAGAACCGTTGTTTTTCCAAGATACAGATCACCGTAATGCATTAAGAAATCAACGATCTCCGGATCTGTATGTGGTGTTGGAATGATTTCGAGTAAGCGGAGGTAACGGGGTGGATTAAAAAAGTGAGAGCCACAGAAATGTTTCTTGAAATCTTCACTTCTGCCTTCCGCCATCATGTGAATGGGAATACCCGATGTATTGGAAGTCACCAAAGTGCCGGGTTTTCTGAATTGTTCAACGCGGGTATAGATCTGTTGTTTAATATCCAAACGCTCTACCACCACTTCAATGATCCAGTCGCAGTGGGCAATATCTTTCATGTTGTCATCAAAGTTGCCGGTGGTAATTCTTTTCGTCACAGATTTACTGTATACGGGAGATGGATTGCTTTTGATAGCAGCTTGTAAGGCATCATTCACCAGTTTATTCCGCTCCGCAGGTTTGCTGCTTTCTTCTGCGCCTTTGGCTACCATGTCTAATAACAATACCTGCACGCCAATACCTGCAAAATGACAGGCAATACGAGAACCCATTACACCACTACCCAATACTGCAACTTTTTTGATAGAACGTTTCATGCGTTTACATTTATTGATTTTGGTCACAAGAAATGCATCCACCAATACCAGGTTTTTTCAACCCAAGAAATGGAACATTCCAAGTAAAACCGCTGTACCGTAAAATTAGTTAGTTATGCAACTATTTATATCGAAGGTAAGGGAATTTATTTTTTAAATAAAAGAGAAGTAAAGGGCAAAAAAAATCCAACTTCATTACCCTGAACGAATGAAGTTGGACGATGGCTCTTCAGTAGGATGATGTTAGAAACATGTCACTCTTCCGAAGGAGCCGCACCTTTGTATGCCATATAGAGGCATCCCAGGTAAACGATTAACAGGACGTACACTAACATAATCGGGGGGATTTTGTTTGTTTACAATTTATGATGAAAAAAGATAAAATGAACTTGTTTTAACAGTGCTTTTATACACTTTGTGTGGATAGTGACAAAGAAATGACTGATTCAGAGAGTCTTATGCCAATGTTAATGTTTGCAAATAATATGCGGTTGTATCGTTGTGGCCGTTATCCATATTTATAAACAGCAGAATGCAGGTTTTGTTTCAAAATGGGAATGCTTTTTTTTCGCTTGCCACTTAACAAGAAAGCGTTGGATTTGGATGGCTTTCAGTTATTTTTGTTGACATGGAAGTTACAGCGGCACTTACGGATCATCTGGCTCATTTATCGAGACTTCATTTTAGCAACGAGGAAAAACAAGAGATTCAAAAAGATCTTGAAAAAATGGTTGCATTTGTAGAAACATTGGCTCAGGTAGATACATCGGGAGTTGAGCCTTTGATGCATATCGGGCAGTCTGTTAATGTTTTGAGAGCAGATGAAGTACAGGGTTCCATCAGCCAAGAGCAGGCATTGCGGAATGCTTCCGGTACCGGCACTGCTTTTTTTCAGGTTCCTAAAGTGATTCGTAAATAGGTTATCAGAGATTTACTTAAATTGTCAACATGTCAAATCAGGCGATCATCCGATTAGAAAATATCCAGAAAAGTTATTTCATGGGTAGTCAAGCCATTCCCGTATTAAAAGGAATCACACTGGATATTCGTAAGAATGAATATGTAGCCCTGATGGGTCCATCCGGAAGTGGTAAAAGTACTTTGATGAATATCCTCGGTTGTCTGGATTCGCCTACAGGAGGAAAATACATTCTGAATAATAAAGACGTCAGTAAAATGGCGGATGATGATTTGGCGGAAGTGCGTAATTCCGAAATCGGATTTGTATTCCAACAATTCAATCTTTTACCTCGTTTATCTGCAGCGGAGAATGTGGCACTGCCACTCATCTATGCCGGGGTAAGTAAGAAAGAACGCATGGAAAGAGCGTTGGAAGCCCTGAATAAAGTGGGCTTAGCAGATAGAAGTCATCATAAGTCGAATGAACTGAGTGGTGGACAAATTCAAAGGGTTGCGATTGCACGTGCATTGGTGAATAATCCCTCTATCTTATTGGCGGATGAGCCTACCGGAAACCTGGATTCCAAAACTTCTGTGGAAGTGATGGAGCTATTTGCGAAAATCCATCAATCGGGGAATACCGTGGTATTGGTAACGCATGAAGAAGATATTGCTGCTTATGCCCATCGGGTGGTGCGTTTACGCGATGGATTGGTGGAAACTGATAAAGTAAGGAGTGTTGCTATGGCGCACCTTTAAGATAGTCACTATAGGTGTACATTTTGTGGAGAGCTTACCAAGGCTCTCTTTTTGTAACTGAACCATTCAAATCTAATTTTGTTGCTAACACACAACTTATCGCAATGGCCCTTAAGATATATACGAAAACAGGTGATCTGGGTAAAACCTCCCTTATAGGAGGGACCAAAGTGCCCAAAAGCCATATCAGAATTGAAACCTATGGAACGGTGGATGAACTCAATTCTCATATCGGATTGGTGGGTGATTATTTTGATGAACCCCATACCCGTTCTGTACTGAAAGAAATTCAAGACCGTTTATTTACCATCGGCTCATCACTAGCCTGTGATCCTGAAAAAGAGCCCTTGATGAAAATTCCTGATCTCAAGGAATCTGATATCACGGTACTGGAAAAAGAGATCGATAAAATGAACGATGCTTTACCACCTATGAAGTTTTTTATTCTTCCCGGTGGACATATAGCCGTTTCATCTACCCATATTGCACGATGTGTGTGCAGAAGAGCAGAACGCTGTTGTGTGAATATGCAGGAGCATGAATTGTTTGTAGATCCCTTAGTGATCAAATACCTCAACCGCCTAAGCGATTATCTCTTCGTCCTCAGCCGCTTTATTGGGCAACAATTAGGGGTGGCGGAGATTGCGTGGAAGCCGCGAGTGTAGGGGAGAAGTGAAACGTGAAAGGTGAAAAGTGAAAGGTCTTCAGATTTTCACCTTTCACCTTTCACTAATTTACAATCACCCCATCTTTCATATGCAAAGTCCGATCACTCAACGCCGCCAATTCTTCATTGTGTGTGACGATGAGGAAGGTTTGGTTGAAACGGTCTCTTAATGTTCCAAAGAGTTGGTGTAATTCTTTGGCATTGGCGCTGTCTAGGTTGCCGGTGGGTTCATCTGCGAAAATGATATCGGGTTGATTGATCAATGCTCTTGCAACCGCTACTCTTTGTTGTTCTCCACCCGATAATTGATTGGGTTTATGTTCTGCACGGTCTGCCAGTCCTAAAAGCGATAACAATTCCATGGCCCTTTTTGCTACTTCCTTTTTAGGAGTACCCGCTATCCAGCCGGGGATACTGATATTTTCCAGTGCTGAAAATTCAGGTAATAAATGATGAAATTGAAAGACAAATCCAATATGTTGGTTTCGAAAAGCAGCCAGTTTCTGACCGCGTAGCTCATCAACAGACTGATCATTTAACCAAATAGAGCCGGAATCGGGTCTGTCGAGCGTCCCTAAAATATGCAGTAAAGTACTTTTCCCAGCACCCGATGAACCTACAATACTCACCATTTCGCCCTTGTTGACCTCAATAGCTACACCTTTTAATACTTCGAGCTGACCGTATTTTCGGGTGATGTTGACTGCTTTTAGCATGAATTCTGTGCTGTTTTGCTTACAAACCTACGAACAGGGCTTCATATCAGCCTATTTTTAAACATTTCTTTACACACTGTGCACTGTCATATTTGGTGGTTTCATATATACGGTTACATTTGCAAAAAATTAAAAGGTAAGTTATGTTCTGGACATTAGAATTGGCAAGTTACCTGGAAGAAGCCCCTTGGCCTGCTACCAAAGATGAACTGATTGATTATTCTATCCGTAGTGGTGCACCTATTGAAGTGGTTGAGAATCTCCAGGAATTGGAAGATGAGGGAGAAGTGTACGAGAGCATAGAAGACATCTGGCCTGATTACCCTAGTCAGGAAGACTTCATGTTCAATGAAGATGAATACTGATATTTCGCTCTCAGTGATACGAAAAAGCCGCCTTGTGTAAAGGCGGCTTTTTTTTGCTAGTGGCTTATAGTTCATAGCGTATAGCAGTTTTTCCATAAGCTATGAACTATAAGCTATTCGCTTTTCTCTCTCTTAAAACTAAGCTTGAAATAAAGCAGCAACAACGTAAGTGATAGTACAACAAAGTTCGCTACGATAACCGGACCGCTTTCAATGGCGAATCCGTATACCAACCATACAATGGTACTGGTAACTACGATCAGGATCATCCAAATGCTCAGGTCTCCTACACTTTTAGATTGCCAGGATTTATACACCTGGGGTATGAAAGTGATAGAGGTGAGAAAGGAGCCGAGATAACCTACGATTTCGATCCAATTCATAAAATAGTATTTGAGGATTTCTGATGTCGGATGTCTGATATAGAACAAATCAGACATCCGACATCAGAAATAATTATTCCACACCCAATTTCGTCATCACTTCCATGCTTACTCCTGTGGTAGAGTAACCACCATCGTGGAAGAGGTTTTGCATGGTGACCATGCGGGTGAGGTCTGAGAATAGGGTGATACAATAGTTGGCACAATCTTCTGCACTGGCATTGCCCAATGGTGCAACAGCGTTCGCGAAATCGAAGAAGTCGCCAAAGCCTTTGATACCGGTACCTGCCGTGGTTTTGGTAGGAGATTGTGATACGGTATTGATACGTATTTTTTTCTCCAATCCATAATGATAACCAAAGCTACGTGCGATGGATTCTAACATGGCTTTGATATCAGCCATATCCGTATAAAAAGGGAAGGTTCTTTGTGCAGCCATATAGGTCAATGCAACCACACTTCCCCATTCATTGATGGCGTCTAATTTTCTGGCTACAGATAACATTTTGTGCAGCGACATAGCCGATACATCGATCCCCTTCATGAAATAATCGTAATTAGATTCTGTATAAGGGATTTTTTTACGGATGTTCACACTCATACCAATGGAGTGCAATACAAAATCGATCTTACCGCCCAATACTTCCTGTGATTGTGTAAAGAGGGTAGTCAGTTCCTCCACGCTCGTAGCATCTGCAGGGATGATCTGTGAATTGGTTTTTTCAGCGAGTTTATTGATCTCACCCATGCGCATGGCAATAGGTGCATTTGTTAATACAAAAGTGGCGCCTTCTTCGTGTGCTTTCTCAGCTACTTTCCAGGCAATAGAGTTTTCGTCAAGAGCACCGGTAATGATACCGCGTTTTCCTTTGAGCAGGTTATAAGCCATAATTTTTGTTTTAGTCAATGTTTGAGGGGTAAATGTATAGAATATCAGCTAAATCTCTAATTCATGACCATTTCTCTGGCATTTTCCAGTGCGGCAGCCGTTGGTTTTTCTCCACTCAACATTCTGGCAATGGCAGTAATGCGTTCATCCTGATTCAGCATTCTGATATTTGTTTTCACAGCATCGTTCACGATCTCTTTGTACACAAAGAAATGTGCATCTGCTTTTCCAGCAATCTGAGGCTGATGGGTGATGCAGATGATTTGTCTGCCCGCAGCCATTTCTTTCATGATCAATCCCACTTGTTTGGCAGCTTCGCCGGAAATACCGGTATCGATCTCATCAAAGATCATGGTAGGCAGATTGATCGATTTCGCAACCAATGATTTGATGCATAACATTAATCTACTCAGTTCCCCACCACTCGCTACTTTGCGAATCGGCTCAAATCGGTGGCTTTGACCGGCTTGTCCGGCAGGCACATTGGCATCAAAAAGAAACTCAATATTGTCTTTTCCAAATAGTTGTAATGCAATGGGCGATATAGCTACTTTTATTTGTGCATTGGGCATTCCCACTTGTCGTAACAACTTGTTGACATTGGTTTCCAGTGGTTGGATCTGTTTATTTCTGGCTGTCGATAACTGCGTAGCGAGTGCATCAGCTTTCTTCTCTAATTGCAATACTTCCTTTTCGAGTTGCTGAATGGTATCATCAATATTCAATACAGCCTCTAGCTTTTTGGCAAGTGATGCTTGTAACTCCAGTAAGTCTGATGTAGACTGTAAGCCATGTTTCTTCAAAAGTTTATAACCTTCTGTCAGTCTTTGATTGATCCATTCAATTCTTTGTTGATCAAATACAACAGAATCATTGATATGATCGGTTTCTGATGCAATATCCTGCAGTTCTACCTGTGCGCTTTGTAATCTTTCAATCAAGGCTTGGAGGTCTTTGTGCATGCTTGCAAATGGCTGCAACTGCTGAATCATTTGCTTCAGAAGGGTAACCACCGGTTGATCACTTTCGCGTAAATCAAAATACACTTTCGTGAGTGCAGCTTTAATGCCTTCGGAACTGTTGAGTACTTTCAGTTCCTGATCCAGTTCTTCGAGTTCATTTTCTTTGAGTGACAGTTCATTCAGTTCGTCGAAAAGAAATTGATGATAATCAGCTTCTTTGGTGAAAGCAGCTTTCTCATCTTTTAATGCGGCTAATTTTTTTACAACCAACTGCCATTCGCGATATACTTGTTGGTACTCATGCAGCAGCGATTGATTACCGGCCAGCGCATCCATGACTTCACGTTGAAAATCGCTATCTCCTAACTCCAGCGTATCAAATTGCTGATGAAGATCCACTAATAAAGAAGCGAGTTGTCTAAGTTGCTGCAAGGAAGCAGGTGTATCATTGATAAAGGCCCTGGATTTGCCATTACTACCGATCTCTCTTCTCAATACCAATTCACTCTCAACATCCAATTCATTGGATTCCAGGAACTGAATGACTTCAGGTTTATCATCCACCGAAAAAACACCTTCAATAAAACATTTCTTATTCGTGTTCACCAGCACTGAACTATCTGCACGTTCACCCAAGATCAAACTCAATGCCCCCATCAAAATACTTTTACCCGCACCTGTCTCCCCCGTAATAATATTCAACCGCCGAGAGAAATCAATCTCGATCTCCTCAATAATCGCATAGTTCTGTATTGTGAGTTTGTTCAACATAAAATTTTATTTCTGATGTCTGATGTCGGATGTCTGATATAGGGTTGGATTGTTTGATGTCAGATGTCAGATCGCAGATCTTGGATTTAATCAGTAGCACTCTATCAACTATTATCCAATCCCATCTAACATCAGACATCAGACATCCGACATCCGACATCCGCCATCCGCCATCTGCCCCGCAATTTATACAATCCCTCATTCCCCCTTACATCTCATTATCCCCGATTTTGCACGTTGGTCCAATGAGTTTTTGTATTCATGATCACCCATGTCCAAACAACGTTGGTAGTATACGATGGCTTGGGCTTTTTGTCCGCGGGCTTCGTATATCTGTCCAATTTGAACCGCCGCACGTGCAGCGTAATATTCTTTTCTGAATTCACCTAGTCTGATAGCAGCTAAATAGGCATTGATGGCTTCCTCTTCTCTTCCCAGGTCATCAAAAATTCTGGCAGCACGGTATACATATTCCAATCGGTCTTCTTCTTTGGGAAAATCATTTTCCGTTTTCCCGTGTAATTGAGCCAGCGCTTCCTTATGATAGCCACCATCATTTAACAATCTTGCTTTGAGGAGTAATGTATTGGGCCAATAATTGGCTTTGGCATCTTTGAGTGCTTTTTTATCGGCATCTGAATCGGTAGCGCCTTTGGACAATACCATTTGTCTGGCTTTTTCTGCGGCTGCGGTATTACCCATCATATAATGACAGAGTCTTATTTTGTCATATACATCTTTCACATAAAAATTGCCTTTGAATTTTTGTAAGAAGCGTTCGAAATAAGGAATGGCTTCTTCGGGTTTTAGCTGATACATTTTCACAAAACCCATTTCAAAATCCCAGATGGGTATATCTAAATACTCGTTAGATGGATTTCTATTCTGAACGATCTGCTGGGTGTATTGGGCTTGTTTGTTATTGAGGGTGAGATTGGCAGCCATCCATCCATGTAAATGATTGTTGACCAGGTCCAGTTTCTTTTGCTGAATAAAGGCTATGGCCTGATCTTTTTTATTGTCCATATAGAACAACAAATACGGATAAATGAACTGTGCTTCCTGTGCATAGATTCGTTCATACACATCATTGCCGTTCACAAAAGCATTGACTGTTTTCAATCCTTCCGTAACAGAGCCACGCATACCCAAAATATTGGTCAACCATTTGTATCCTTTGGGGACAGTGCCAATCATGGTTTGAATAGTGCCGTAATACAAATCATCAGCAGTAAAAGAAGGGAATGATTTTTTGTTGTCTTTTAATAATATCCATGCCCTACGAATATCCCATCCGGCTTCCCAGGTTTTACCAAACTTAATAGCAGATGCGGCTTTATGCATTCTGATAGTGCTGAGTGCAAAACGATAAAAAGGAGAGGAAGACGGACCTTGTTCCAGTTGACTGATACGTTCAGAAAATCGTGGGTACAGGATTTTGTATTCTTCCGGGTTCTCATTCAAAAAAAGCTTGAGGAAATCGATATAGCTTTCCAAAACCACCGGAATAAGATTATTGGGATTTTGCTGCTTGGCTTTTTCAATCAATGATTCCCCCTTCACCAATTTTAATTTGGTGATTTCCTGATAGGCTTGTTGACAGGTAGCATTGAAATCATACACTTTCTGCGCATGTACAGAAGTTATGACAAGAAATGAGAGAAGAAAAATGAACTTGTATTTCATGCAGCCCGAAAATAAGAAAGGACAGCCAAATAGCTGTCCTTTCCAAGTATTTAAAGTAATCTTACTTTACTTCTACGCTGTCATTCAAATCAGCATCTACCAAGATACGACCACAGTTTTCACAAACGATGATCTTCTTGTGTAAACGGATCTCACTCTGACGCTGAGGAGGGATAGAGTTGAAGCAACCACCACAAGCATCACGCTCTACCGGCACCACAGACAAACCATTGCGGTAGCTCTTACGGATACGGTCGTAGCTGTACAATAAACGCTCGTCGATATGACTGCGTGCTTCAGCACTTTGCTTATTGAAATGTGTTTCTTCTTTCTCAGTATCAGCGATGATCTTTTCCAGTTCGCCTTTCTTATGGTTCAATACACCATCTTTCACAGCGATCTGCTTTTTAGCAGCTTCCAAAGCTTTTACTTTATCAGCCAGCTCTTCATTCGCATCACGGATATGTTTTTCACACAATTTGATCTCCAGCTGTTGCATTTCGATCTCTTTGTTGATGGCTTCGAATTCGCGGTTGTTCTTTACATTCTCGCTCTGCTTCTCATATTTAGCGATCAATGCCTCACTTTCTTTCATCGCAGCTTTCTTGCTTTCAATGAATTCAGTGATACCATTCAGTTCTTCTTCAATACGAGTCTGACGGCTCTGTAAACCCTGGATCTCATCTTCGAGGTCACTCACTTCCATCGGAAGTTCACCCTTCAAAATCTGGATCTCATCCAGTTTGCTATCGATCTTCTGCAATTTCAGCAGATTCACCAGTTTTTCTTCAACCGAAAAGTCTTTAACGGAAGCCATATTGTATATGTGATTTATTGTTGATTGTTATTCCCCCGTGAAGTAGTTCACCGGATTGGTTTTTACTTCGGATTTGAGGACGGCAAAGGTAGGGAATTTAGCCTGTAAAACATCAATCAGCAGGTCGGTGGTGTACTGCTCACTCTCCCAGTGACCGATATCTGCGATCACCATACGATTATTGGCATCAAAGAACTCATGGTACTTGAAATCGGCAGAAATATAGATATCTGCCCCTTTGGATAGTGCTTTTCCCGTCAAAAAGCTCCCTGAACCGCCACAAATCGCCACTTTTTGGATGTTTTTGCCCAAAAATGGGGTGTGTTTGATCACCGAAAGACCAAAACTGGTCATCAACATGCGTAAAAACTGGGTTTCTTCGATGGGCTCGGGTAATGTTCCGATCAAACCACTTCCAATATCCTGATAATCATTGCCTAAGCTCACCAGATCATAAGCCACTTCCTCATAGGGATGGGCTTGGAACAAGGCAGACAGGATTTCTTGCTGTTTCCAAACCGGGAAAACAACTTCTACCCGAATTTCTTTCTCTGAATGCGTAATACCGATCTCCCCCACAAAAGGATCAGTGCCCTCACCGGCCCGAAAAGTTCCGGTGCCCTCTACATTAAAACTACAATGGCTGTATTTGCCAATCTCTCCGGCACCGGCAGTAAAAAGAGCGGTTCTTAAGGCTTCTGCATGCTCTACCGGCACAAATGTGTGGAGTTTCATCAATTGTCCGGGTTTGGGCGATAATATCTTTCGGTTGATCAATCCCAGCTTATCGGCGATTTTATTGTTGACACCCCAGGAGACATTATCGAGATTGGTATGAATGGCATAAATGGCGATATCATTTTTGATAGCGGCGATCACTGCTTTCTCCACATAATTCTTCCCATTCAATTTTTTCAAGCCACTAAAAACGATCGGGTGATGTGCTACCACCAGGTTGCAGCCTTTTTGTTTCGCTTCCAGAATCACTGCTTCCGTCGCATCTAAAGTGCAGAGTACTCCGGTACATTCCCAAGAGGCAGATCCTGTGATCAGACCGGCATTATCATAACTCTCTTGTAGTGATGGTGGGGCCAATTGCTCCAGCACCTGTATCATGGCATTGATCTTCATATTTGTTGATTCGAATCAGCAAGTTACCTTCATTCTATAATTGATGGTATGCGTGAAGGTGATTTTCTTTTTTATGACGGACAAATACTCCGTTCAGACAAACTGCTGATCTCTCCCAATAACAGATCTTATCGGTATGGTGATGGTTGTTTTGAGACCATCAAAGTACTCAATGGAAAGATCATGCTCGCTGATTACCATTTTGAACGATTGTTCAGCTCTTTAGAAACACTGCGCTTTAAAAAGCTAGGATATCACAGTGCCGGCTGGTTAGAAAAACAGATATTATCCGTTGTAGAAAAAAACGGACATGCCAAAAGAGCAAGAGTGCGCGTTACCGTGACAAGAGGTGATGGCGGTATTTATGATGAACAAAATCATTACCCGTATTTTTTGATCCAAAGCTGGTCCTTACAAACAGCCACACAAGAACTGAATGAAAATGGATTGGTGATTGATATCTATAAAGACGCGCGAAAAACTGCGGATCTTTTTTCATCCATCAAAAGCAATAATTACCTGCCTTATGTGATGGGTGCACTTTGGGCAAAAGAAAACCACCTGAATGATGCCATCCTGCTGAATCCTGATAATCGAGTGGCAGATGCCACCATCGCCAATGTATTCATCGTGAAAGATGGGAGTATCAAAACGCCTGCGTTAACAGAAGGTCCGGTAAACGGTGTCATGCGCAGACATTTGTTACACCTAATTCGAAAAGAAAATATACCTGTAGAAGAAGGCATGATCACCGTAGATGAATTACTCGAAGCCTCAGAACTATTCCTCACCAACGCCATCCACGGCATCAAATGGGTGAAGCAATTGGGCAATAGCCATTACACCAACGCAACAGCGATTCGTCTATATAAAATGATGCAATCAGATTTGAAATCAAATAATGAATTTTAGGGTGTAGCACAAATGAGGGTATAGTGTATTTCACCCCTAACCAGTCCCTACGGACGGGCCTCATTGGGGTCGGTATCAAGCGAAGCGATGATAGATCAAATCATCCGCCGCGGCGGAGATTTGATCAGAGGCCAATGTCCGCCTGAGGCGGAGAAGTAGGGACGAGGCCCAGCGGCCATGAGCGAAAAGAATAAAAGTTTAGTGTGTTTGTTTTTTAAAACGACTCACTCTAAACTTTTCGAATCTCTAACTGTTAAAAAACAAAAATTTCATGAAACCCCGCATACAGGTCATGTGGTTCCGCAGGGACCTTCGTTTAACAGACAATGCAGCTTTGTACCATGCACTGAGAACAGGTGTTCCGGTATTACCCATATTCATTTTTGATCGGAATATTCTGGATCAACTCGAAGACAAAGCAGATCGTCGTGTGGAATTTATTCATGCAGCACTTATGGAAATGCAAGCGCAATTGGCATCCATGGGAAGCAGTCTGGAAGTGTATTATGGTTTTCCGATGGATGTATACAAACAGTTGACTGAGGTCTATGATATCGAAACCGTTTTCACCAATCACGATTATGAACCTTATGCGAAAGAGAGAGATGATGCGATCGCTGCTTTCTTGCAATCCAAAGGAGTCGGTTTTCAAACTTTTAAAGATCAAGTGATCTTTGAAAAATCGGAAGTAGTGAAAGATGATGGAAAACCTTACACGGTGTTTTCACCTTATGGAAGAAAATGGAGAGCGGCACTGAAACCCTTTCATGTAAAATCGTATCCGGTTGAAAAATACTATGCGCATTTTTATAAGCAGTCGATCAAAGAAATTCCATCATTGCAATCGATGGGTTTTATAGCAGTAGATCTACCTTTTCCGAGTAAACAATTACAAGAGAGTATCATCAAGCAATACAGTGCCAACAGAGATTTTCCTGCATTGGAGAATGGCACTTCCAAAATGGGTGTGCATCTGCGTTTTGGAACGGTGAGTATCCGAGAACTGGCAGCGCGTGCATTGTCGTTGAATGATACCTATGTGAATGAATTGATCTGGAGAGATTTTTATCATGCGATCCTCTGGCATTTCCCTCATGTAGGAAAAGGAGAGTCGTTCAAAAAAGAATACGATCGCATTGAATGGAGAAACAATGAAGCGGAATTTGAACATTGGTGTAATGGCACAACAGGATATCCTATTGTAGATGCCGGAATGCGCGAACTAAACACAACAGGCTACATGCACAATCGTGTTCGCATGATCGTGGCATCTTTTCTCACCAAACATTTGTTGATCGACTGGCGTTGGGGAGAAGCTTATTTCGCGCAAAAACTTTTAGACTTTGATCTAGCAGCCAATAACGGCGGATGGCAATGGGCCAGCAGCAGTGGTTGTGATGCCGCTCCTTATTTCCGGGTATTCAATCCCGCCTTGCAAACAGAAAAATTTGATAAGGATCTAAAATACATCCGCAAATGGGTCCCCGAGCTCAACGAATTCAGCTACCCTAAGCCGATTGTTCCGCATGATGTGGCGAGGAAGAGGGTGTTGGAAGTGTATGCAAAGGCTTTGAAGCAGTGATGAGCTACAGGCTACACGCTGCAAGCTGCAAGCCACAAGTATGTATTCATTCCTACTTGCAGCTTGCGGCGTGAAGCTTGCAGCTAGCGAAAGCTGATTAATTCTACATCAAACACCAACGTACAATTCGGCCCGATCTGTGCACTTACCTGACGATCTCCATAAGCAAGATGGGGTGGGATGAAGAAACGCCACTTGCTGCCGGTGGGCATGAGTTGTAATCCTTCTGTCCAGCCTTTGATGACCATGTTGAGTGGGAAGGCGGCAGGTCTGCCTCTTTGTACAGAACTATCGAATACGGTTCCATCGATCAAAGTACCATGATAGTGACAAGTGACCTCATTGTGCGCTTGTGGCTTGGCGCCTGTGCCTTCAGTCAGGACTTCGTATTGTAATCCGCTGGGTAACTCGGTTACTTCAGCTCTTTGTTTGTTGGTGGCCAGGAAATCTTGTCCGGCTTTTAAATTGGCAGCAGATTTTTCTGCTTTTAATTGCGCTAATTGATCAGCTACTCCCATATACAATTTTTTGCGAAAATAACAAATAGGGGCATTGGGTTCTAATGTTATCTTATTGTAAACTTAGTATTAAGTCTTGCAGGAGTGATAGTAGGAACTCAGTGAAAAGTCTACATTGGCGTCCCTAATTAACTGCAGCCATGACACCAATACTTGATCAACACGGTTTAACCGTAGCGTATTTGCACCTCAATATTATTTTGAATACAGAACAGGATCGTGTGTTGGGATTGGTATTGGGTAATTGTGTATTTGGTGCCACCGATTCTCCGGTAGGAAAATTTTTCAAAGATACTTTTCGCAATATGCGTGGTGAGATCGTTGCTGAGTTGGCAAACACCACCAGTTCTCTCAGACCTTCCAATGAGCCCCTTATTCTACAACAAGCCTGGCAAAAATTAACCGGCGTCAAAAATCATCTCTGCACCTGGATTGAGGAAAAGAAACATTGGTCTGGGGATGAGTTTGCTTCTTTTCTGCATTATCATGAGGATGCTGCGGTGGCGGTTTAGAATTTTATTGCTTTTTCAAGGACTTTGATACTTCATTCTCCGCAGATGTCTCTCGTAGAGGACTCTGCACGTTACACAGCTAGCAAGTTGGCATATAACAAGAGGTGTATGAATTTGCTATAATAGAAAGCAGGCTGTATGCTCTGTTATTACTTATATGCTATTACAAGAAATAGATTTATTATGAATGTGCCATATCCCTTATTAATCAATGGCACTCAAAAAGTGTAAGCGCTCGCAGAGTCCTCTACGAGAGACATCTGCGAGGAATGTTTAGAAGTGTAGGCTTAAAAAGTAATAGTGATATCTTTCCTTCTCCGCAGAATGTCCAAAATAAAAATGTTCTTCATTCTCCGCAGAGTATCCAAAATAAAAAGGTTTTCTTTTTCCTTTTCATTCTCCGCAGAGTATCCAAAAATAAAAGGGTTCCTCGCAGACGTCTCTCGTAGAGGACTCTGCGCGCTACACAGCTAGCAAGTTGGCATATTACAAGAGCTGTATAAATGAAAACATCATAGTGAGTAACATCACTTCATTTTCCTCAGAGTGTCCAAAATAAAAAAGGGTTCCTCGCAGACGTCTCTCGTAGAGGACTCTGCGTGCTACACAGCTAGCAAGTTGGCATATCACAAGAGCTGTATAAATTAAAACATCATAGTTAGTAACAACACTCCGTATGTACCGCAGTACTGCAGTATATCTTTGAATATGTCAGTACGTAAACAAATAAGTGAAGTAAATGGCGTTTACTTCATCACATTTACTTGTGCCAGATGGCTATCCCTATTTGACATTACAAATGGTTATGATGCAGTATACAAATGGTTTGATTATTTAAAAGAAAAAGGCCATTATATTGTAGGATATGTCATTATGCCCAATCATCTACATGCGTTAATTGCATTTTCAAAAACAGACCAATCGATTAATACGATAATAGGAAACGGCAAAAGATTCATGGCCTATGAATTAGTAAAAAGACTGAAAGAGATGAACAAAGAAGATATACTGAATCAATTATCTGGTTGGGTAAATAAAACTGATCGTTTAAGGAATAAAAAGCATGAAGTGTTTGAACCTTCTTTTGATAGAAAAGAATGTTATTCGATTGCTTTTATGAAACAGAAGATTGATTACATTCATCATAATCCCTGTAAAGCGAATATACAAGGTGTGAAGTTGCCCGAGGATTATTTACATAGTTCTGCTATGTATTACTATACTGGTAAGCAGGGAGTATATTCTGTGATTACTTATATGGAGTTACAGGATATAGATTTGAGGTAAATCTTCGATATGCCTCATTAATCAATGGCACTCAAAAAGTGTAAGTGCTCGCAGAGTCCTCTACGAGAGACGTCTGCGGGGAACGTTTAGAAGTGTAGGCTTAAAAAGTAATAGTGATATCTTGGCTGTGCGACACGAAGAGTCCCTCGTACCTCGGAGACTCTTCGAAGAACTAAAAGTAATAGTGATATCTTGGCTGTGCGACACGAAGAGTCCCTCGTACCTCGGA